>Ga0163144_10001387_pt1 | contig 57203 bp, 44 predicted proteins | sample OliLak19BULKMAT1_FD_123175 | JGI IMG/M metagenome (GOLD analysis project Ga0163144, IMG submission 123175) | Freshwater microbial mat bacterial communities from Lake Vanda, McMurdo Dry Valleys, Antarctica - Oligotrophic Lake LV.19.BULKMAT1 | ecosystem: Environmental > Aquatic > Freshwater >...
CAAGATGCCGTCATGTAGCACCAGAAAACAGACAAACGCAGGCGATATTTGCCTGTGTCAAATGCCGACACCTCGAAAACGCGGACGTAAATGCCGCGAAGAATATTCTAGCGGCGGGGCTCGTCGTGATCGCCTGTGGTGAGCTGAGACAGGTTGCTGTCTAAACCCAGGAATCTCCCGTTCTTTAGGACGGAGAGGACGTCAACGTACTTTCACCATCGTCAGTGTGGGTTCACACACTTGCGGGTACTCGTTCTTCACGCTTTGCTGGCAAGCTCATTAGAGTAGCGATATCTGTGGATATCCTGCCGTTTGTATCAAACAAACGAGGCACCATTTAGCATCAGCGCGCGGAGTACCTTTTCATGTCCGATCTTAAAATTGCTAGTGAATCTGCAAAGCCGGAAGTCGCTAAAGAAACCGCTTCCATTCTTTTTCAAGACACGTTTACTTCGCCGCCACGCGGCCTTAACAAAGTTGCAACCGATCCTTTAGAGTTCTTTATCGGCTATGAGGACAAAAACAAAAGCGCAAATTTGCAACTACAAGAATTGCCTTTTTTGCAAAGAGGGAAGAATCCACCGCCAAAAGCGGCGTTGGAGAAATCATTGATTGTTGCACCAACGGCTCAGCCGCAGCAACCGCGAGCAGCTCGAGAGCTAACTCTTAAAGAGTTCGTCGAGGAAGGGCAAAAATTATTGCCGAAATTGGACCTGGACAAAAACGGTACAGTAAGCCACGCGGAGTTAACCAAAGCCATCGTTAATCCTGAATTCAAAGGAATGGATGCTCAAACTCTGGGTTTTCTGCACGCGGTACAAACTCTGTCTACGCCTGATTCTTTCCTCTCCAAACAGCGAGAGCTAGAAACTCCCGGTCATCCTGCTTTAGGCTCTCCGGACGGAGTGTCAAAAAAGACGTTGGACCAAATCAAAGAAATGAAACTTGCGTTTGACACCAATGTTTGGGCCGGACAAGGTGGACTTTCTGCATATGATGCTAGCAAAGACGGCTCAATCAGCCGAGCTGAGCTGGATGCAAAAAGGATTGACTTCAATCGAATGGCTTCGATACTGGGTGCAAAACTAGTGATTGCTAAAGACAAAAATCCAGCGCAGGATAGTTTTTCGATACCGGATACGGTGGCTCGCATACAAAACGACCATGAACGCGGTCTATCGAAAGTGACAAATAACTATTCGCTACTCTCGTTAGAGCAAGCCGCGGAGAAGCTTTCGAAGAACAATTTACCTGAGAAGCTTTTCGGCACACCGGACAATCCATTGAAATCAATTGTGCCGGACGCGATCAAGCAAGGTTTAAATCAAAATTGTGTTTTTCTCTCAACTCTTTCATGGGTTGCCGCTTCCAAACCAGACTCGATTGCAAAAATGATTGAGATGAATCCGGACGGCAAGACCCTCACCGTCAAGTTTCCGGGTGATCCGCTCAACAAGATAACAGTGCCGCGTCCTACAGAAGCAGAACTCAGACTCTCGAATGCGGGTGGCAAAAATGGTTATTGGGTGAATGCCCTCGAGTCCGCGTTCGGAAAATATCAGCAATTAGAGAGGAAAATCGATTTGGACGAGGTTCCGATGATGGCTGGTTTTACGCACATCGACAAGGGTTTCTCTCAAACTCAAAAGGAATCGATTCAATTACTGACCGGGCAAAAATTTCTCTCGGCCACGTTCACGCAAGACGTCTCTTTAACGGATTTAGCCGACATTATCAAAGACGGCATCTCGTGCGCGGCATATACGCCAGGGGACCGGAGTCCAGCAACGAAAGACGGATTCGTCAAACAGCACGCCTATACAATTCTATCGTTTGATCCAAAAGGACCAGACTCCGGAACTGTGAAACTGAGAAATCCTGTCGGTGTAGATGGAAATCCGCGCGACCCGCGATCCGGAACTTCCACTTTATCCTTGAAGGATTTCAAATCCAATTTTTCATTCATATTTCTGGCAGGAAAGGACAAGGCGCCCAAGGCTCGCTGATGAAGGCGATACCTGGAGCGCGTTCCAATCTAATCGCACCAGATATGGTGCAAGTTTAGAAGTTAACTAAGACTTGGTTGCGAGGACTCTGCAATAAGGTCCGACCAAATCAGCCACTTCGATAAGAAACTCTTCGTCTTGTGGTGTGAAGTTAGCTGCTTTATCGCTGTCTACATCAAATTGTGCAACAACTTCATCTTGATACTTGATCAAGACAACGATTTCCGATTTGGTATTCGGAGTGCACGCGATGTAGTTTTCTACAGTTGTGACATCATCGACAATTTTGTTTGCGTTCTCTTTGATTGCAGAACCACAGACACCTTCGCCGACTTTAATTTCCTTATGTTCTGTATCGGTACCTTTGTACGGTCCAAGTATTAACTTGTCACCGCGCAAGAAGTAGATTCCGACCCAGTCCCAGCCGGGCATAGTGCTATGCAGCAGATCGATAGTCGACTGCAGTATGACTTCCGGCGAACCGTTCAGGTCTAACACCTGGTCTATGACACTCTCATGTAGCTCGCTGATTCCCGTAGGCACGATAGTCATCCTTATACTGACACAGACAAACGATCATACTTTAGCACTATATTTCCTGAGTTTTGAGGCAATTCAATCTTAAATCAAGGCAAAACCAATACCGATCGAGCAAGGTTGCGCTCTCGCGAGGGTTTTCGACCTAAAATTTTTTCGTCTCAAAAATTAAGCGAGTTTGCGCTTTGAGTGGGAGAGCCGTTTTACCGTAGCTTTCGCGGTTTCAGACTGAACTTCGTTTTTAAGTCGCGCGGCATTGACCGTACGCCGCCATCTACGCCCAATCTGGCTTGCCGCGAGCAGCGCAAATAAAGTAATGAGAACAAAACTGTAACCATTCGTGTTGAAATTTCGTGAAAGGACCGACATTGCCACGCCGCAAGCCGCAAAAGTAGCCACTGTGGTGAGAATTAGAAATTCAGCGGACTTATATAGTGGCGGTCTTAAGCTATGTGAATTGGTTTTGAAACCACGAGTAATCGCCTGGTCCAGCCTGCGGTCACGCTCTTGCCGTCCGGCAGTTGGCAGTATTTGAAATTCTTCTTGTAAATCGAAATCCGAACCATTGCACTTTTGTAATACGAGAATCGACTCGCTTTCTGTTAGGAGGTTTCTTAACAATTGGTCCGAACATTCAATTGCTGCGCTGCGCTCCGTCGGGCTGACGAAACCAGCCGCCACGATGGCATGAAGGCAATCCATTCCATATGTGTAGTAACGCGCCTCCGCCTGATCGATTTCATCGAGGGTAATTAGTCCTGCCGTAAGCAACAACTGGCGGGCACCACCTGCGGTTAATGGGTCGTCGCGGAAAAGATTGTGTTCGTTGGCTAAGGTAGCCAGATCTCGTTTACCTTCGAGAGACTTTCGAAGCATTTTGATTGCCGTGTGTTTATCAATCAAATCTTTGGCGCAGAAGTTTTGCATGATCAAAACATCGATCAAGTGATCCTGGTCGACCAACTCAGACTCCAGTAACAGACTGCCCAGCAGTCGTTTTGATCTGAGTGATTGCTCGAGTTTTGTCAGTAAATTAGTTTCATCAATTAACTTTGTTTGGAGCAGCAGGTCACCGATTTTTATGCGCGAGAGTATGTTGGATGCTGCGAAACCTTGCTGCTCAAGCGCTTCTTTCAAGTCGACGTTGTCGCATTTTACGATCGACATTGTGCGAATTGCGTTCGCTTTAGTGAGCCATCCTCGTTCGATGAAATACAAACATTCAAATGCCGAATTGATATGGGAGAACTGAACGGAACGCTGCATGAACAGCGCGGTTCCGAGCGGCACGTCTTTTTCGAGGCTAAAGTCTCGCGTTTCTTTGATTGCGGCCGCGCTGACGATTTTAGATTGGAACAGAATCAACTCAACATCGGAAAAATCCGAGCAATCAACGGGATTGGACTCGGTTCGAGCTACGACGTATTCGAACGGTAAGCCGCCATGTAAGGATGTTTTTAGAGCAGAGATCGCGGCGTCTCGATCGACTGTAAGGCTATCGATGCTGCGTTGCGCTTGCTGAGCGGATTCTAACGAGATCTCGCTGATGCCGTGCTGAACGTTCAATACTCTGGTTATGGGCTGATGGTACTCAAGAGCGGTTGCAAGAGCCGTTTCCAGCTGGTCGCTTGTGATAACACCGGAATCAAAAAGCAGGTGGCCGATCTTTGCATTGCGCTGTTCCAAAGACCGAGTGCCGCGAACTTGCGCGTCGCCAGAGGCGGGTTTTGTCTGCGATGAAATTGCACAATCGGAGTTAGAAGCTGCCATCTCGAAGAAGCTCCGGGTATTAAATTAGCGAGTTTAAAACCTGATATTCGAATTATAGATGAGCACTTGGTTACTGTGAATTCGTGATACAGCCTTAGCGAAAACGTGTATGAATCGGCGGATTCCAGCATGGATAGCGCGCCTTGACGCTCAGGGGAATCTACCGGAGTCGTCTTTGTTGCGGAACGCAGACAGGCATGCCGATGCGGAACCTCGGCAGGAATGCCGACGGACGTCGCCAGGAATGCCGATGAACGTCGCCAGTTCGTCGTTGCCGAACATCGTCGCCGGCAACGTTAATGCGGACTTGGTTAGGCGGGCAATATCAGCGACTTTGGTTTCGTGGCGCAGCTGTTGTATGATCTTGGCGCCAGTTGGTGCGCATTCCGCTCACGCAAATGCGACGTTGTGTCAGTTGCAGCTTCGCCAAGCTCGGAACTGAACGTCCGGAAGATTGGCATAGAAACCCGGTCAGCAGGAGTCTTGAGAGTGGCATATTATCTGGCTCCGATTGCCAATGGACTGGGCGACTTAATCGTTTCGCTCCCCGCGCTGCAAGCGCTGATCGCCACGGGCGAGCCGACTTTTCTAATTATGCGATCGCCCAGGCAAGAATGGGCGGAGCTTATAACTGGCTTGGCAGGCGGCATTCGTGAATGCGATTTTGATGCGAATACGTTGACGGAAAACGACACCTATTTCAATTTGCGCGCGCATCCGTTGCAGGCCGATTACATCTGGGGTTCCAAGGAGTTCGAGACAAAATATCCGGGCTTTAGAATTAACGACGTTCTTAAAGGGGTTTGCAAAGATTACGGTATCCATGCGGATTTTGATAATCTGACACCACTTCATTTTAGCCAGCGCGATGGTTTGAAAAACAAAATTGTGTTCGTGCCGGGATCAGGTGGCATCGTCAAATGTTGGCCGGCGAAACAGTGGTTAGAACTGGCTTCGCGGCTTTCTAAGCAAGGGCATCAAGTTGTCGTAGTGGGCAAACCGGAACAGTCTGAAATCGTTGGACAATTGGTCGACAGTGAGCTTGATTACGTCGAAACGCCGACGTTTCGCGATGCGATTGATGTCATTAGTAGCGCCGCATGCGTGGTGGCAGTCGACACTGGCTTGATGCATCTTGCGGTCAATCAAGGCGTTCCAACTATCGGGCTCTTTCGATACAACATCATGTTTTCGCGTGATTACAGGCACGTGCGCACGCTTGTGGCCAGGATGTGCGACGCTGCTTGTGTGGAACAAGAATATTCAGAGGTTCCGAATAAGATGCTGGAATACGCAGGGGAAGTGGTTTCCTATGAGTATTGGGGAACCTGGAGATGCGCAGTCGCCGACGAGCAAGAGCGCTGCATGACTTCGATTTCGCCGGAAGTGGTGCATAATTCGGTTTTGGATTTGATTAGAGAATTGGTTTAGTCTTATAACTGGTTACTGCATTTTGTCAATGCGATATGCTGATTGGCAGCCGCGCGGACCCGCGATGGCGATTCGTGGGACTGGCTTCTTCCGTCCATTGGGGTCGGAATCTTCTGGTAAACTAGAGTTGATGAGCGCCGTCAATGCATCCGAGCTGATACAGACTGTGGAAGTTGCCCAAAAAGAATATGGCAACGACAGTCCGCTGCTCATAGAACCTATTGAGAAGCTGGCTTTCGCGTACCACTCGTCTGGTGATTACGCCAATGCTGAAAACTGTTTTAAACGCGTTGCAATGTTGCGGGAATCTTTCCAGCCTGATGATGTGGCGGGATTGCTGGATCTCTATCATGGTTTTGCGATTCTTCTGCGCGTGCAAAATCGATTTGCCGATGCCGAGCCGTATTACATCAAGGCGATTGAACTGAGTCGACGATCATTCGGAGATGCGCATCCTGACACGGCAACGAGAAAAAATTACCTTGCCGGGCTTTACTTCGCGTGGGGACGTTATGACATGGCGCGCTCGATCGTCGAGGCGTCTTACAATTTTTATCGAACCACATTTGGTGACAAGCACGAACTCGTAGGCGTCGCTGCGATGGGGCTGGCGCTGATTTGCAATCGTCAGGGATTGGCGCATGAGGCGAGCGAATATTTCAAACAAGCAGATCGCTTATTACCTGCTGGACCTCGCGGCGCTGTCATTCTCGACTTCAAAGATCTGGCTGCCAGTCTGTTTTTTCTCGCCAAGGAAAAATATAAACAGGGACAAATTGAAGAAGCGGAAACGCTGTTTCGATATTCGTTATTGATCGAAACTGATCGATTGTGGCCCGGTCATCGCATCGTGGGCGACAATGTCCAGCTGCTAGCAGACCTGTATCGCTCGCAATCGATGGTAATTGAAGCGGAGTTTCTTTATCGCCGCGCGATCGAGATACGGCGCAACATCATGGGACCCGATCATCTCGATGTGGCGATTAGCGCGAATGCTCTGGGCGTCCTTCTCTATGATAATCGGCGCTACGAAGAAGCTGCAACTTTTCTAATGGAGGCTTGCGATATTCGCGGTCGCGCCGGCTTTCCACCGCTGTATGCCAACTCGTTACGCGCTTATGCCGCCTGTCTTCGCCAGATGAGCAGAATTGAAGAATCTGACGAATGCGAGCGCAAAGCGCGAAATATTTTCGAGCGTTACAACCCAGCCTAGCAGGCTAGAGCCTATGTTCTGCTAGAATCTAGTGCCGGGCGGGTGCTGGATTGACCGATTGCGGCATTCCGTTCTGGATTATTCGGTTGTGAACTCAGGCAAAATGAGCGAGGAAAATTCATGCGCATAGTTGTTTTCGGCGGCGGTATGCAAGGCCGCGTTATAGCGAAAAACCTCGCGGCGAGAAGCGAAAAGCCCGAAATCGTCATTGCCGATATCAATGAAATTACAGGTCTCGATAAAGGAATTTCTTTTCGCAAGACTAATGTTCTCGATAAAAAAGATGTGAGCGAAGCAGTGAAAGGCGCTGATTCTGCTGTGTTGGCAGTGCCAAGTAGTATCGCCCATGATGCCCTGCAGAATTTGATTGAAGCAGGAATTCCGGTAGTCGATGTAAGTTTTACACCTGATCCGCCATTGAGTTTAAACGATCTGGCTAAGTCGAAAGGCGCATGCGTAGTAGTTGATTGCGGTGTCGCTCCTGGTCTGAGTCACATTCTAGTTGGCAATGCTTACGCGCAACTTGGTGGTCTCGACAGCGCCAGAATTTTAGTTGGTGGCATGGCACAAAATCCGCCGCCGGTATTTCATCACGCTGTTTACTTCAACCCATCTGATTTGTTGGCTGAATATGTTCGTCCAGCCCGAGCAAGAGTTGGTGGAAAAGAAATTTCACCTGCACCGTTGGAAGCTGAAATCGAGACCTATACAGATCACGAAGCCGGGCTTCTCGATTCATTCTTGAGTGATGGATTGCGTTCTCTTCTCACTTCATATCCTGATGTTCCGGAGATGGTGGAAAGAACTTTGCGCGTTCACGGTCACATGGATACTATGAAAAACTTGGGCGAACTGGGTCTTTTCGATGACGATGCAATTCACGCGACTGCCAAGAAACTTGGTACTAAATACTCTGCCGACAAATATCCTGATTATTTGTTGATGGTCGTCGAGGCAAAACGCGGTAATAAAACGATGGCCTGGCGTTTGATTGACCGTTGCAAAAACGGCGAATCCGCGATGAGCAGAACGACCGGCTACACGACTGCTGCCGTTGCGATGGTGCTGGCTACGAAGAAGTTCACCACCCCTGGTGTGCACGCACCAGAGAAACTCGGCGAAGTGGGCAATCTCGCGCAAGTTGTTATCGACGACTTGAAAGAACGCGGCGTGGTTACCGAAGTTGTATCGGCTTCGAGCGAAGCTGTCCGCGTCTAGTACCTCGTGCAATTATTTTCAGACCCGATTCTATCAGACCTTTTTTCTGATCTTATAGTCGCGAGTCGTGAGCGTGAAATTGTGTTTGATCGTTGATACCAGAAACGGTGCCTTTTTTACATCGGCGACGGCGAGTGCGGCCTTGTACATTTTTTTGCTGGCGTCGTAGAGTTTTTCTCTTTCTCTTGTATCTTTCTCCGTGTTGGCGGCCAGGTAGTAGGCGACGCCGAGATTGTTGAAATCGCGTGCCACCACCGGATCGCTTTGTTCGAGCCGGCGAATGTTGTAGTCAAAGATCGATTGATAGCAGTTCAAAGCATGCATTTGAGAACCTTGCGCCTGGTATACACCGGCTAGATTGAGCGCGTCGGTTACAAACTGACGGTTGTAGCCTTTACCAGCATTTTTTGAACCTGCTGCCCAGAAAGTGGAATAAACCTGGGCTGATTTTACGGTGTCGCCATTTTGCAGGAGCAGTGAAGCCTGATCTCTCAAGAGATCAGGCTCAAAGCTCATGCAATATTCCGTGCCACCATCTTTTGCGATTTCGGCGTCAAGGGCTGCTTGTCTCTTTTTGATTGATTGCCAATAGTTCTCCGGGTGCTTCTGGTCGCTGGCTTCAAGAAGACTCCTGAGCGTGACGAGACAGAACAGCGATAGGACCGCAATCGTGATTGGTTTTGGCAGGTGATTACCCTCCTGGGGGCGCCGGTGGTGGCGGCGGTGGTGGTGGTGGCGGAGGTGGCGGCGGCGGTGGCGGCGGCGGAGGCGGCGGCGGAGGCGGCGGCGGTGGCGGTGGCGGCGGCGGAGGCGGCGGCGGAGGCGGAGGCGGAGGCGGAGGCGTCACTGGAGGTGGCGGCGGAGGAGGTGGCGGAGGGGGTGGTGGTGGAGGAGGTGGCGCAGGCGGCGCCGGTGGAGGAGGCGGAGGTGGTGGTGGTGGTGGTGGTGGTGGCACTACGTCCGGTGCCGGGGCCGGCGCCAGATTGTTCTGAGGTTCGAATGGAACGCCCAGGATCGGATAAGTGTATGTGCGACCAAAGTTATAGAGCCCATCTTGGAGTTGGGCTCCGCCAAAGAAATTGATTGGCACCGGCAGCCGAATTTTGTTTCGTGCGGTGACCACCACATATGGTGACCCACTAGGTGGGGTTGTTCTATTAGGATTAGTGACGAATTGGAAATCAGAATTGGCGACGACGGGTTGAGTGACAAAATAACCGTCGGTTCGATAAGCCAGGGTGGTCTGCTGCGCGGCCCGCAAGCCGTCGGCGCGTGAGTTAGTTGCAGCGGCTGCCCGAGCGGAGTTACGTGCGACCTGGTCGAGAGTTGTGAAACCCCAGAGAACAATAACGAGGTTGAAGATCAGGATACTAAAGATGACTAGCAGGACCGCAACCATCGCTAGCTCTAAAGTTATCGTTCCTGCAAAGTCTCGTTTTTTAGCTGATCGCAGATACACTTTATTTTCCTACTTCGTTAGTATTTCTTGATCTGGTCTGATTTCGAATTCCTAAATCTCCGGCATCCTGATGAGTTCAACTCATACCTTTTGATCGAACGATTGTTTATTGCAAAACTACCAAACTTCGCGCGATGGTCTGAAACGCCTGGCGGAGCTGCGAAGCTGCTCCCACCGAAATATAAATTGCTCCATTGCCTGATTGCGCAGCGATACCGTTACCGGATCCATTGCGATTATCACCAAGCAATTGATCCTCAGCCGGCTTGATCGCAGGGTTTTGCGAGAGACCAATTGTATAAATAGGAATGCCCGCACTAGAGGCAGCTCGGGCTTGAGTAATTGCATCCGCTGCAGCTTGCGCGGTGCTCACGGGTAAGTTAGGAACTCCATCCGTAAACAAAACAATCGCGCGCTTAGCGCCAGGTCGGTACTTCGTCGTATTTGTCAGCTCGGCGATCGCTCTTTGCAGCGACTCGGCTATGTTGGTTTTCCCCGTCGGCCCCAAAGGTGGAGTTCCGGCTGCGCCATTGATCGCATCGCGGACGGTATCATAATTCGACTGCGATTGATCGAGTGCGATCAGCGGGACAGGAAATGCTCCGGTACCGCCGCCGGTGTATGCCGAATCGATACTGATATTGGTGCCCGACCAGACACTGGAGGAGGCTGTCCCGGCCGCATCGGCGAAGGTGGACATAGCGAAGTGCCCGTTACTCGAGACATTCATGATGTAAAAGAAATCGCTTGCCGCTGTACGACTCGCTGCAATCGGATCGGCAATTGATTGAACCCCGTTCCAGTAAGCGTTGTAATATCCCGGTTGCGCTGCCGGCAACGACGGATTGATCAAACCGCCGCCTTGACTTTGTTTAAGTATGGCGGCACTTTCCATGTTTCCGCGACTGGCTTCCAAACATGTTTGGATGTTTGGAAAACTAAAGCCGCCAGCACTTGGAACTTGAACAATCATGTCCGTGAATCCGTTGCCATAAGCACTTGGATTGACACCATTACCGTTGAGATTCGATGGAGTAGTTGGATCGAAATTACCAGGCGGCTTTCCTTGCTCCGGTACAAGCGTTCCGTCAGGATAACGGGTCGCTGCTGCCAGTGGCGCCGGCAAACTGCCGGCAGGATAGTTCAATGAATTTGCTCTCAAACCCATCAAAGAATTTGGTGATGGAAAAGCACCTTCAGAGAATATCTTCGGGCTAGAGTTAGATGGTGATGGATAGGACGCATACGCCAGATTCTGAGGGCGAAGGCAGTTCAGTCCTGTTCCCGTAGGTGGTGGCCCGCAAACATCATAAATTTTGCCATTTCCTACCGACGAATAGTTGACGTAATTCAACGCCGGGTCCCAGTAGCGTCTGACAAAATTGACTGGAGTTTGGTCGTCCATGGATCCAGAAAGATCATAACAAAGAATGATGTCGAGTTTCGGCAGACCACCGTCGGAAACCGCACTGACAACGGCTGAAGGCATGATCGGCAAAATTGATGAGGCGAAAACGGTTTTTAAATTGTAGTAAGAGTTGACACGAATAGTGGTGGCAGTCGTTGAACCTGTCGGTTGTGGTGCTCCGTTTTGATCGACCAGCGTGATGTTGAGAATGGCGCTGTGCAACGGTGGATTGGTGCCGACTACGCCATTGTTGTTATTGCAGACTACATTACCCGGCTCGAAGCCAACATCTAAAATACTATTTTGTTGAAACGTTTGATAAGCGACTTGCATTGCCAAATCTTGAACTTGCATGTAAGTCATTCCCTGAGGAGAACTGGCAAGCGCGGCGGTTCCCGCAAGAGCGGCAGCATCTGTGACATTCTGAAGTTCTGACCTGACAAGATTGACTCTGCCGATTTCAAATCCCAGAAGCGAGAGCGGTAAGATAACGAAAAACGCGATGACAAGTATCAATGCGATCGTGCTCATGCCACCAGGCGATCGATGTTTTCTTTTGCCATTGTGCTTCTTGAGCCGTGGTGCGTTTCTTATAGAGGACTGCGAATTGTCCTCGTTGCTATTTCGCTTCATCTTAATTGCTCCAGACTATGAAGTGGCTCAATGGTAGCACCATCTTTATTCTGTATTTGGATTCCATTGGAAGTTCTCAGCGATTGCTCGAGACTGGCTTGCAAAGCCGTTCCTAGTCGGTCAATCCGCTTGGATTCTCGAAATAAGATACATAGTTTAGTTCTAATGGATATGCTTTGGTCAGTCCAGGAATGCTCATTCCTTGCCATGTATTACCGATCGGAACCAGTGGTTCCACTTGTCCTTGCACAACCACACGAGCGAGATAAACATTTTGACTGATTTGGACCGACCCATCAGGTAGTGGTGCGGTTTTGACTTGCGTCGCTCCGCCATTCAATGGTTTAACCAGGATGGCGAAAGTCGGTGTGCCCGATACGCCACTCCAGGCCGCCGCGTTGTCATTGAACACGGAAGTAGCCTTGGCCTGTGCTTCCGTGTAAGATGCCGCGCGCGCCGATTTTTTACACGAATCGATGGTCGCTTGATATAAGAGGAATGTGCGAGTAAACATCGATGCCATCACCAGCATTGGAAGCGCGATGCCGACAAATAGTAAGTAAAGTCCGGCGGGCATTTCCGCGAGTAGACTGCCACTCGTCGATCGTTTTGATTTCGATCTTCGTTGAATAGTCATTGTTTTAACCCCTAGTAATTTGAACATCCACCAATCGGTCAAAACCTTGCTGCGCAATGCAGTTCAGGTTTTTCCATCGTAACCACCAAAATCATTGTCAACTTTTGAACGTGAAGCGGCGGTGAAGCTAACGTGAAATCAGCGTGAAATAGCGCACTTCACGCTGATTTCACGCTCACTTCATGGTGATTTCACTTTAGCTTCACCATCACTTCACGCTCGTTGAACAATACTGTAGATGCGATGGCAAACGCACTTTACTATCACCCCCGACCGCAATGGTGGACGCAATGAATACGCAAGACGAACAAGTCGGAGCGAACGGCGAAGAAGTCATAGCCGATCAACTGACCGCGCTTCTTGAGACAACACCTTTATATAGCGGCAGAATCGCCGGCGAAAGCACTCTCAACAGAATGAGTGCGATTGCCAAAGAAGGCTCGCGCAGCGGAAAGATCAGCTCGCAAAATCTCAAGGCGATGGTTGAAGAAAAGCGTCTAGAAAAAGTTTTCAACAAAGAATTGGAAAGAAGAGAAACTAAACACGAATCGTTTAAGAAAGAACTTCAAAAAGGAAAAGCTCACAAAAAATCCGATGCTGCCGTGAAAAGAGCAAAGAAAGCATCGTTTGCAGCCGCTGTACCAGCGCTTTTCGGCATGGCTGCCGTAACACTGATCGTCGGATTCATGGGGCAAATCCAATCTCAAATTCTTTCTTCCAAAGCAAAACACTTGATCGCCAGCGGCGAAAACGACAAGGCTTATAAATTTCTCCACAAGTCTTTGATCTGGAATCCGTACAACGCAAACGCCAGTTACGAAGCTGGTCGCATCGATGAGCACAGAAAAGAACGGCAGGTTGCATACACGCATTTTTCCAGAGCGCTAAAAGTCAATCCTAATAATGTTGAACTTCTCGATCATAAAGGCGCACTGGCACTCAAGCTCAAGCAGTTTGATGTAGCTGCAGAAACATATTCTCATCTGCTTCAAGTGTCAAAAGCCTCGCGCAAACAATTGCACCACTATGGTAATCGTGCCGTCGCATACTCGCAACTCGCGCAGTACGACAAGGCGATCGAAGATTACACCAGCGTTCTGAAAATGAAACGCAACGATCAGGATTCACTCGTCGGTCGCGCATTTTGCCATATCGCATTAAACGAATTCAGTGTCGCAATCAACGATCTCGATCGGTTGTTGGTGATCAATCCGAAGCATTACGAAGGTTTGCTTCTCAAGGGCTGGGCGCATCAGTCGCTCACCTTGAACAGTGAAGCTCAATCTGATTACGAAGCCGCGACGGCGCTTCAACCGAAGAACGAAAAAGCCTACATGTACCTCGCGAATTCGTACCGAGCGACAGGAAACATGCAAGAAGCGCTCAAGCAATTGGATAAAGTAATCGCAATCAATCCTGCTTCACGTCAAGCTCACGCTGACAAAGGTCAAATTCTTTTAGCCGTCGGACAACACAAAGAAGCGCTTCAACACTTCAAAACGGTGGACAATGTCAAAGTCGAAGAAAACTACTACTCGCTGGTCGATCGTGCTAAAGCCTCTTTAGGTGCCGGTGAAAATAAAGTAGCGATCAATTGCTATTCGAAATTGATTGCGTTGAAACCAGAACTGTCCGAATTATATTTCGATCGCGCCCGGGCTGAAGCATCAATCGGTGAGTATCAGCCAGCCATCAAAGATCTTGATGTTGCAATCAAGCTTTATCCGCACTACACGCAAGCAATGCTCAATAGAGCGAATTGTAATATCAAGCTCGGCAACGAGGTTTCGGCAATCACCGATTTCAATAATGCGATTGCATCTGCTCCGAATTCAGCCAAGCCTTATGTCGAATTTGGAAAGTTCAATCTTGCGAAGAAGCAGTTTGTCACTGCCAGAGAGTGCTTCGAAAAAGCGGTCAAGTTCGACGGCAAAGACAAAACTGCCAGAGAATTGAGTTTAGTAGCTAATCAAAATTTGAAAAAACTGGTTGGCAATAAAATGCTCAACGAAGATGTCAACGCTCTTTCGAGAAATGAAGTTGCCGAAATCAATTCTGCCGACTTCAATACGCTTCTCGAAAATGGCTACCAATCATTGAAATCCGGCAAACTCAATTACGCCGAAACAGCGCTCGACAAGGCAGTTCGCCTCGATCCAAATTCAAAGATTGCACGACGCTATTATGCCACCACTTTGATGCTGGCTGGCCAAGCCAATCGCGCCGAATCACAAGTTTCGATTCTCAGTCAGATGGGCGCTGGTGACGACAATGACAATCGTAAGCTCGCTGCGTCGCACAGAAAAGCGGGCAATTGCCAACGCGCGATCGAGCTTTTGGACCTCCACATCGCCACGCATCCAACCGACATCAACTCGATGCTTGAGCTCTCAGAGTCGTATGCAGCTCTTGGAAATATCGAAAAGGCTACCGATGTATGTTTTGCCGCTATGAACAAATCGAGCAACAGCCCCAACTATGCTAGGCTAAAGGAGCGTTATCTCTCGCTCAAGCATTCGCAAACACGCATGCTCGATCAGAAGGCGGAGAACGCACCAGGCGGACCGGTGGATACTCAGGGATAGGTGCATGCTTCGCAAGCCTCTGTTGAAGGAAGCTTTTCTCTCACTTGTATCAATCACCTTCGTGTTTTTTACAGCGTTCTGGTTGACGCCGGATAAAGAGCCGTGGGGCACGCTGAAGAAAAGAGTCATAGAGCCGGTGAGAGTCTTCTGGTTGTTCTGGGGCTTAGAACAAAACTGGGCACTATTCTCTCCGACTATTCGCGATATTAACTATCACACTATTGGTGTGGTCACTTTGAAGGACGGCTCAAAGCTAATCTGGGAGCCGCCCCGCATGGACAAGCTTAATTTGTGGGAACGTTTCCGCCAGGAAAAATTTCGCAAATGGGGCGTTGATAGTTTGCCTTGGAAGCCGCATAAAGAGTTTTGGCCGTTTATGGCGCGCTATGTTGGGCGGCAAGTTTATAACAAGCGTAATCCGCCGGTGCAGTTTACGTTGCTTTTATTTTGGACGAAAATTCCGCCGCCGACGGAAAGCGATTTTGTTTCGAAAAGCAATCTTCCTGAGCATACGACGTGCAATCACATCTTCACGTATGTCTATCGTGATGAGGATTTGCGATGACATTCAAAGGGCTCTGGGAAGCATGGCGTAAGTTTTGGTTTGAACCACAGTCGGTTTTGCCGCTGGCACTTTATCGCATTTTGTTCGGTGTATTGATTTTGCAATCGCTGCTGATTCACATCGGCACCGAGTTTCTAACTTGGTATGGACCGCACGCGATTGTACCGATTGAAGCGGTAAAAGAATTTTTTTGGCACAACGAGCCACGCTTTGATGTGTTGCTGATGTTTCCGCAAGAAGACGGTTGGTATGTGGGTTATTACATCTCGCTTGTGATTGCCACCATATTCGCCACCGTAGGTTTTTGCACCAGATATAGTGTCTTTTATGTTTGTCTTGGATTAATCACTCTGCACCACCACGATCCATATAACATCAATGGTGGTGACACATTTTTGCGATTGACCAGCATATTTCTAGCGATGTCACCATGTGGTGAAGCGTGGTCAGTCGATAATCTGATTAAACGCCGGCGTGGTATTCTGGTTGATAGAATCCACAGCCCATGGGCGTTGCGAATGATACAGGTGCAACTGGCGATCGCCTATTGCGACACATTTTGGTGCAAGATTATTGGTGCTCAATGGCTGGATGGAACTGCTGTCTATTATGCCGTTCGGCTTGACGATATGTTGAAAATCAATATTCCATTTTTGTTCGATAACTTGTTTTTCTGCAAGATGTTGTCCTGGGGCACAATCGTCATTGAGTGCGCCATGTGGACTCTGGTGTGGTTTAAAGAAGTGCGGTATTACGTGCTGATAGCCGCATTCTTTCTGCATCTGGGAATTGATATGTCGATCAATTTGCCGGTATTTGAATGGGCGTTTATTTTCTGTTTGGTGACTTTTATTGAACCGAAAGATCTGGAGTGGCTTGAGGCTCGCATTAAGCTTGAGTTGAAACAGTTCAAAGAAAAACGTGCTGCGCAAAAGTCGGAACAAGTGAAACCAACTTAGTCGGAAATTGCCCAACGCCGCTATCGGCCATTTCGCCATCAAGCATCTGCCATCGGGCCTCTGACGCGAGCAATCGTGCGCCTTTCTTTCGACAGCCAGAGCCGTTTATCGACTGCTGTTCTGAGGTAACGGCTTACAAGTCTTCTTCAGCTCTTTTAAACGTTTCATCCGTGATGCGGAAAAGTTGTTGCCTGGTTCTTTCTGCAGTTCTTCACACTGACCCAGTTGGAATAGGCACTCAGCACGCATTATCTCAATGTCCTGATAGTGCAAATTGGCGGACTCAAATGCGTCACAAAGAATCAGCGTCTTTTTAAATTCACCCGTCATGAAGATATTCGTAATTTGCGATACCACCGTACCGATGTCCTTCGAGTGTTTGACATACGACACCATGTCCCTGCCGGCTCGATGTGTCTGGTTTAGTTTTAGTTCGACACTGGCTTTGTTCAAGTACGCCCTGTACTCTTTTAAAGACGTAGCTTCCGTGTAGTCGGCTTTCGCGTCCAACAATCTGTCCAGGTTCTCCAGCGCTCTGCCGCGCAGATAGATTGTCTCGCCATCCTTAGGGCTGATTCGGTGTGCGGTTTTAAAGTCTTCGAGCGCTTCGAGAGGGCGGTGCAGGTTCAAAAGTGCGTGACCTCTAACTTTGTATATGGCAGGTGGATGCGGACCCTTTTTAAGTTCAAAGTATCGCGTCATGTCTTTTAGAGTTTCTGCGTAGGACGTCGTCACGTTATAGAGCTGAGCACGATAACCGATGATCAAGGATGATTCCGGGTGCGCCGAAATGTATCGGCTCAGTCGTTGGATTTTGTCGGAAATTTTTGCCGTTGATGCGTCCACCGCGCGCAGTTCTCGCTCGTCGTCAGGCATTGCGGACGCGCTTTGGGTGAGAAAAAAAATACTCATTAACAACAAAAATTGAGCGACTAAAATCGTCCACGAACATATGCGCTTGCGACGGCGAATGGGTTGTGCGGCGGTCATATCGAGCGATTCTTCCGTTTGCATTTAAAACTCAAGCAATTTCAAATTTATTAACTTCTCGAGGTCTTGCCACATGTTCGCTGCAGAATGCGTAAGAAATGGCGATGGTTGATCGATCTTACCAACCAAAGATAAGAGTGGAAACACAGATATCGGTTGTTTGGTCTGCCAGGATCCATCAGCGTTTCGGATTCTTGTATCAGTGCTTGAGAAAAACTCACGTTCGATTCTCAGTTGCAGATCGGATCCATATTTCGAATGAACGATGTCGCACACTTCTTCGATTGCAGAAAACTGCAGCGGTTTATTTCTAAGCAAAGACCAACGGAGAATGCACTGAAGTGAGCGCAGAATGTCAATCTCGTAGAATCGCGGAAAAGTTAGCTTCGCCCAATCGGGATCGATTATTCGATCTGGTGTCGTCAACGAACGAAAAAGCTTTCGCTGAAGCACATATTCCGCGCTTCGATCGAGGGCGGCAATTTCGGATTCAGAAAGATCGTGCGAATGCGCGAGCAACGATTCCATTATATGGATTGTGGAAATCATCGACGACTTGCCATTTGGCTTGGCGTAGGCAGCCTCGTCGCAGTTGTAGCCGCCGTCGGCGAGCTGATATCGGACGAACCATTCGCGAATCCATGGATGCTTTTGGTCGATTTGAACGTCGTTGGCAAGCAAGATTCGATGCGCGGTGCCCAGGGCGCACTGGCATAAAATGTCGGCGATCGGATCGCGCCCCTCCGGGATTTCCTCCTCGGTGGCTGGGAAAAAATGCAGGTAACCATCGAGCGCTTGTTGGAGGAGTTCCAACGCCTTATAAGGAATGCGATTTGCCAGACCCATTTCGTATAAGAGGGTCATGTGCCACCAGGGACTGTTCCATTTTGGCCAGTACGGGTCGATTTTCATGCTTGTAAAACAGGCGTCAGAGTCCAAATAATCGACCGACTGAGAAATCGGCTCTTCGAGAGTATTCAAGCAGTTCAAAAGTAAGGGCACGACTGCTTTTCCAGAACTGGTGCCGTTCTCAAGAAACGCTCTTATTTTGGTCTCGCGTGTTTCTGGGCTTAAGTTCATGATATTTGTCTCATACAAGCTCTTGACTATCAGTTATATGACAGGGCTCTAATAAAGCGCCCGTGCTTATTAACGGAGATTCACGTTAAGGGTTGTCATAACGTTATTTAGACTACATTCCAAGGATGGCTATGAGGTCGCGTTAATGATATTCTTACTTTCTTGGCAATATTCATATACATTCACGGTGGTCGGCTCAATGGCTACAAGCATTGGCGCGCGCAAAAAATCGCGCTGGAAAAGTTTACTCGATTTTCTTGCTGTAGCTGGTCCAATTATTTGTTTGATTGACTGCGTGGTTTTGCCGGTGATGAGCGCGCTATTGCCGTTCCTCGGGCACACTGATATCGCGCATGGTATCAACGACCAGGCGATTGTCTGTTTAGTCCTGGCAATCTGTTTGCCGATTATCATTCCAGGTTACTTGAAACATAGAAGCAATCGCGTTCTCGGCATGTTTGCCGCAGCGATAACGATCATGATGGTGGTTAATTTCTCCGGAATCGAACTGGGCGAGATGACACATGGTGCCATTTCAATCGTCACCGCATTCTTATTGATCAAAGCCAATCGTGAGAACAAAAAACTTTTGGCTGGTTGCGCATGTTCTTTCCACACGGGCGCGGAACACAAGCCCGCAGCGGAACCAGTATTAGCGACTACTGCCATCGGTGGTTTTCAGCAAGTGCTCTTTGCCGGCGCGGAGACTGCTCCTCAGGCGCATGCACATTCGCACCATCATGAGCACGGCGGAAGCTGCGGCCACGATCACAGTCACGATCATGTTCATGCCGGACCGACTGTGCAAGACGTTGTAAACGCGCTTGAGTTGAAGGAACATCTCGAGCCAAATCACTTCGAGCCGCGCAATAATTTGAACTTCGAACCACCAGTGGTGGCAGCCGCGCCTGCTCCTGTGGAACAACATCATCAACAACAAATGACCGTCGCTCAAATGTCGATAACTTCGCCGTTCCCGGCTGTGAGCTATTGCGGCTGAAGATCGCCTGAGCCAGACCATCCTATTAAGGTCCAATGGAATCGCGAACAGATTGTCTTCTGATAACGCCTGGAAGCACGGTGTTATCGATCGGCGGACTACTGCGTCTCCGACGATAGATTTGTATCGACAAGCAGTCTCGACTAAGTCTAGGCTAACAATCTCGATAAGCAATTCCGATTTAGCATCTTGAAAGCAGTCTCGAAAAACGCCTCTACAACGGTCGAGACACGCGTTCCCGAGCCACTAGTCTCGATCGGCAGTCCGAACCAGCCGGTCGAATAGTCGGTCGATTAGAAATGCACAAGTTCCTTTTGCAGACCTTCGAGTGTCTGACCTTTCGTTTCAGGCATGAATTTGATTACGCATATCAATTGCAATACCATCAGAAATGCAAAGACGCCGAAAACGACTGTGCCGCCCAGGCTTGATATAGCGACAGGGAAAAACAGAGCGATCACGAAGTTCCAGAACCAGTGTGTGAAAGAGCCGAGCGATTGACCGTGGTTTCGTAGTTGATTCGGGAAAATCTCGGACAAGAAAACCCACATGACGGCGCCTTGCGACATTGCGAAGGAGCCGATGAAACCTACCAATGCTGCCAGCACTATCGTTTTGTCGAACACGGGTTGAGAAAATCCGATTGCCATCACCGATAGTGACACGATCAGTCCGACCGAACCGATTAGCATCAATGTCCTTCTACCGAATTTATCGATTGCCATCATAGCGCCGACTGTGAAAAGCAAGTTGGTGACGCCTATGGCGAGGAATGTTTGCCAGAGCGCTTCATCGATGGACATGCCGGTTTTTTCCAGAATACGCGGTGCGTAGTAGATGAAGACGTTGATGCCGGTAAACTGATTGAAAGTTGCAAACACAAAAGCCAGCGCTGTGATGAATCGGTAAGGCTTGTGGAACAGCGTTGTGAAGTGAACTTGTTTTTCGCCGACGACAAGCGATCCTTTGATGTCACTAATTACGGTGGCAGAATCTTCAGGGTTCGAATAAATGGAGTTGAGCGTCTTCAGCGCTTCTTCATCCTTACCTTTGCTGACCAGCCATCGCGGACTTTCAGGAATGAAGAACAGCAGAACAACGAACAACAATGATGGGATCATCATGGCGCCAAACATATATCTCCAGTTGTCAGCCAGATCGACGAGCGCGCGGTTCGAAAAGTAGGCGATTAGAATGCCGATGACGATGTTGAGTTGCGAAACTCCGACCAGTCGCCCGCGTATATTTGCAGGCGCCATCTCAGCGATGAACATGGGCGAAAGCACCGAGGCTAGCCCGACTCCAACGCCGCCGACGAAGCGAGAGATAACGAGAATCGCCCATGTTGGTGCGAATGCGCAACCGAGAGCGGAGATGAAATACAGAACGCCTGTGATGAAAAGCGATTTCTTACGACCGAGTGCGTTAGCTGGAAATCCGGCGATGAAAGCGCCTAATATGGTTCCGAGCAGCGCACTGCTTACGGTCCAACCCCATTCAGCATCACTCAAATTGAAAAACGGAACTACGAATTTGTCTGTTCCGGAGATCACTGCCGTGTCGAATCCGAAAAGAAATCCGCCGAGAGCCGCGACAAAAGTGATGAAGTAAAGATTCGGTTTCATCGTTTGATCCAGAAAAAGGGTGACGAAAATCTGGCGCAAACTTGTCAGGAATTTGTTCGGCTGTATGTCTGACGAAACAAACACCATCTTTGATGAACCAGCAATTTGAGACTTTAGCATGTTTTTGCAAGGGGTGGTGGCTTTCAGGACGGTCACTAAGCACGTGACGGCGGTATAATTGGTCGTCATGGAGTTACACATCACATTCGGGTGGCACCTCGACGGTCCATCGTATCCCGAATCAACCGCGGTTGGTGCGTTGGCTGTGGGCCCGATCGGCATGCTGAGCCAGTTGTGCTTGCGTCTCGGTTTGACGGCACGCTTCCCGGCGCAGTCCGTGCGGATCGCCGAGTTTATGTCGCGGCTGCGAGAGCACGACGACGGCTCGCAGTTTTATTCCCAGTCTTTCAAAACCGACTCATGGGGCACCGCGAAAGCGCTTCTATTTTTGCGCGATGAATTGATCGGCAACGGTTGGAATCCCAACCGCGACTCGGCAGCGTCGCCTGCGTCCGTGTCGCCTGCGGCACCGTCTCTTGAGACAGCATCGCTTGAGTCACAACCAATCGAAATACTGCAGCTCGAAACGCCACCGCGTCTCAAAACGCTCGCTGAATTGTCGCAACTTCATGAGACTCCAGAGCGAAACAGCAATCTTGTTTGTCTTGGCGACATGATCAACCCGATCTTCGAGCGACTAACACTTGTCGATCGAATTGCAATAGATAGGATCACTTTGATCGACGAGGAAAATCTGTTGCCGCCCGTTTGGCAGAAACTTTTCTCGACACTGCGCGAGAAGGGAGTTGTAGTCGAGCAATGGCTCGGGAGCGTTTCGAAAGGAAACAACAAACGTTCTGAGCCCGATGGGCTGATTCTGCATGATAGCGATCTATCGGAAGTTGCGCGGATGTTCAAGGGCGAAACGCTTGAGAATTTCGAAAGTATTGACGATGAAAAAATAGTGGTGCGCGAAACAGACGTCGACAGACTGCGCGCGTTTTTGCATACGAACAAAAAGACCAAATTTACTGGGGACGGATCTTTGGTCATTCTCGAATCCGATGATGAAGTGCAGGCAGCGGACTACTTGTCGAGCCTGCTTGCCACCATGAGTGATGACACCGACGATGTTGTTTTAATTCGAGGAAGTTCTACTTCCTTTATAGATCAATTCTTGACGAAGTTAAACTTGCCTGTACTCGGTGGTGCCGATAAGTCGCCGCATCGCGGTTACATGCAGACTTTACCGCTTGCGCTGGAACTGCTGTGGAAGCCGTTCGATCCGCAGAAGATGGTCGAATTTCTAATGCTTCCTAAAGGTCCGGTTAATCCCACTATCGCGGGCTATTTCATACGGTCCATAAAAGGACATCCTGGTATCGGAAGTGGTGCCTGGCAGAAAGCGTGGGAAGACGTTGCTGAGCGTTTGATGGAATGGGCTCTGAAAAATCGGTCGGATCCTGGCGAGTCTAAAGAAGGCGCAATTGCAATCGAAACCAGAGTCGTTGAAGTCGATCCAGTTGAAACCAGTGCCGCGAAATCCGATACAGCCGAACCGCAAGACGATGAACCGAAGAAGTTCGAACAGAGTGAACCTCAACTTATATCCACTGTTGATGCGAACGATGATGTTCTCTATCGCCGCGTTGCGGAGCAATTAGCGCAGCTCAAGGCTTGGTTGGAACCTGCTCAGCTGTTCGATGCGCAAGAAGGAATGCCGACGAGTGTTATTCTTGAGGTATGCGATCGAGTTCGCAAGCATGCGCAAATGCGAGCAAACACTCTGGTTGATTCACTAAGTTTGATTCAACTTCAAGTTTTTTCGATCACCGCTGTTTATGCAGACACACTAGCCGCGACGGTCGCCGCGAGTCAGGCGGAATTCATCACCAGATCGCAATTACTCCGCATGATTGAATCGGCGATGGGAGACGGCTACGCACCAGTTGCACCACACGCTTCGCCCTGGACACCAGTGGATCATCCGGGTCAAATCGTTGACTCGCCTGACACAGTGATCTGGTGGGGTTTCGTTGATTTTAAAACGCATGGTTTTTCGTATCCATGGTCGCAAGCAGAGACGGAATTCCTCTCTAAACACGGAGTCCTTCTCGACAATCCGCAATCGTTCGTAGTGCGCGAAGCGAAAAGTTGGTCAAGACCGATTGACGCTTCCACCAAGCGTCTCATGCTGGTGAAACCACGGACGGTGGCTGGACGAACAGTCGCTGCTCATCCGTTTTTTCATGAGATTGCTTCTGCATTCGAAGCGACTCCGCATAGCGTCAGAGAAAAATTTATTCGCCAGGCTCATCAGGTTTACACCCAACCTGAAACTAATTTGTTAAACAAAACAATCCGAAGCAGTAAAGTCGAATTACGCATTCCTCCAAGTCCACGACCAATCTGGAAAGTAAAGGCGAAAACGTTTGCCGCGCGCGTCGAGTCTGCCACTAGTCTTGAGCGACTTCTTGGTTGTCCAATGAGTTGGCTGCTCAAGTATCAAGCCAATCTGAAGATCGGGAATCTGTTATCCATAACGAGTGGCGAGCAGCTCTCTGGAATACTTGCCCATGCCGTTCTCGGCGGAATATTTTCTGATGAAGATTGGCAGCAGCAAGGGGACATCGAGCAACACTCCGACCAATTATTCGACGAACTCTGCCCTAAGATGGCCGCGCCACTTTTGCTGCCGGGCAGCAGTCTTGAGCGACAACGTTTAAGGAAAGCGATCGGTGAGGCTGCGGTCAATTTATCCGCGCTGATTAAACAAGCTGGATTCTCTTCTGTGGTTTCAGAAGCCGGCAAGAATGCCACCGTCGATGATGTCGCGCTTACAGGACAAATAGACTTGGTTCTCAAACATCCGGACAATCACGACTTCGTGATCGATTTAAAATGGAGTCGCCGCGCACCGCATCGTCGTCGCGAATTAAGCGAAGGAAGATCGATCCAGTTGGCGCTCTATACACACCTGTTGAAGCGTGAGACTGGCATCCCGACCAGTGGCGGATATTACATGATCTCGCAGAGACAGCTCTTCTCTACGTCGAAAGGACCATTTCCAAATCACACGTTTGTCGATGGGCCTAAACTCGATCACACCTTCGAAAGTCTCCTGGCGAACTCGAAACAACATCTCATCCATTTACAAGCCGGCACCGTATACGCTACCGGTCTGAATGCGGAGTCCGAGATGGTGAATGTTGTTGAAGACTTTGGTGCCGTGGACATCGTCGCTGATGACGAACCGGAAGAGCGGGCATCGAGAGTTCCCGACATTACCCTTGCTTTAGAGCCACCATGCCGAATTTGTGATTTCGGTCGACTGTGTGGAAAGAAGGGGTTCGGCTCATGACGAACAAAGGAACCGTTTCACTTACACCTTCTGAGAATGTCGCAATCAAGCCTATCACCGTGATTGCAGCCAGTGCCGGTACGGGAAAAACATACCGACTGTCTCGCGAGTATTTAAAAGGTTTAGGAGCTTTTCCAGATAAAAACAACTCCAGCATCATTGCCACCACATTCACAAATAAGGCTGCCGACGAGCTTCTCGAACGCATTCGCCACGTTCTTTTAGATAGGGGTGAATGGCTGGCTGCCCAAAATGTACTCAGCGGTTACCTCGGCACCGTCAACGCTTTGTGCGGAAGACTGCTGTCTGAATACGCTATCGAAGCCGGCTTGTCACCGGACTTGACGGTGATTGGTGAGGAACGCTTGCCTGCCGTTTTTGCAATCGCTGTTGACTCAGTCATTCACCGATTCGCCGATGAAATGTATGGACCGGCGACGCGTCTGCAGTTGGATAACTGGCGCCAGAATGTTCAGTCCGTCATTGATAGTGCTCGACATAATAATGTGCGTGCCGAAGAGTTGGAAGGCTTAGCTGAAGAGTCCTGGAAAAGTTTGAAAGCGCTTTTGCCACCATGCCAGGAGGCTGATGCGGACGTATTCGATCAACAATTGGCTGAGGCAATTGAAACAGTTTTGGCGCTCCTCCCGGCTCCGGATGACGTCACCCAGAGTACTCGCAGCGTGATTGAAACGCTCAGAGACGTAAACCTTCGCGTGAAATCCGGTGCTCATGTCGTCTGGCAATCATGGGCGAATATGTCCAAACTGACAGTCGGCAAGAACAGTCGTGAAATAGTTAAACCGCTTATCGACGCGGCGCAGTTCTATTCTCGCCATCCTCGTTTGCACAGCGATATCGAAACGATGATCTTCGGAGTGTTCCGTTGCGCTGCTGCGGCAATGCAAACCTATGCCGATTACAAACGCGAGCATGGCCTGATCGATTTTGTCGACCAGGAACTTTTGACGCTAGAGCTGCTTAAGAAGCCGTCCGTGCGCGACTCTCTGCGCGAAAAGGCGCATCTATTGTTGGTCGACGAATTTCAAGACACCAGTCCAATTCAGCTGGCTATTTTTCTGGAACTCGCCAGACTTGTTGAATACTCAGTTTGGGTCGGAGACGAAAAACAATCCATCTTCGGCTTTAGAGGTTCCGATCCGGAACTGATGCGTCAAGCCGTCGAATTTCTTGTCACCAAAACTGGTGGCACTCGCGATGTGCTGGCGACGTCTTACCGCTCGCGCCCAAAATTAGTTTCGTTCACCAATGAATTGTTTTCCAGATGCAGTCAACTGAAGCACATCACGTCGAGCAGTTCGGTTATCGAAACCGTGGACCGCAAAGAAATTGCCGAGCAAAACGACCCGCTCCACGTGTGGTGGCTTAAAGGCAAGAAGCAAGAGCAGGCGTTAGCCGGTCTAGCTGCCGGAATCGCCGATGTTTTGAGAAACGCTGATAAATGGCCGGTACTGGATCGAAATACGAAACAAGTTCGACCGATCAAAGGTTCCGACATCGCGATATTGTGCACATATAACGATCACCGTTTCAAAACGGCAAGAGCACTCGTCGATCAAGGTTTGACTGTTGCCACGGAACGCGATGCTCTCTTGGACACTGAAGAATGTGTGCTGGCATGCGCTGCTTTACGCGCTATCGTTGATTCCAGCGATACGCTCGCCGTTGCCGAAATCGCCAATCTTTTATCGCCGAACTCTGGCGATTGGCTGAATCACGTTTTGGATTTAGAAGGGAAGTCGCGTTTGGACCAATGGTTGAAAGAACCGGGGGACGAACCATCTGTGGACGGACTATCTGAGAACGAACTATCTGAGAACGAACTATCTGAGGACAAACCATCCGAGCACAAATTATCCGAGCGCCAATCGTCTGAGGGCGAACTGTCCGAGTCCTCTGAGTTATCTAACGTTCTTCGTTGTCTCCGGCATCTACAAAGCATCCGCGAAGACTGCATCGATAGGACACCATCCGAGGTGCTCGAGGAAGCTATCAATGGCGAAGGCATCATCGACGGTATCATCTCGTGGGGCAACATTCGTCAGCGTCTTGCCAATCTCGATTCGTTGCGAGGAATTGCCCGTTCGTATGAAGACCTGTGTCGCTCGGCACGCGTACCTGCCACCGCCGCTGGTCTCATCGTGCACTTGCACAAATACGTCCGAAAAGGGGGAAATCAACCGGCCAATCCCGATGAAAACGGCATCCACATAATCACTTACCACAAGTCGAAAGGACTGGAATGGCCGATGGTGGTGCTTACGGATCTAAACCAAGTAGTTCCAGGAACTCCTTTTGGAGTAAAAGTCGAATCAGTGGACGGGTCTGTTGATCCGCTTAATCCACTTGCCGGAAGAACAATAAGGTACTGGCCGTGGCCATTCGGAAAGCAAAAAGCGCAAATCAATTTAAAAGACGCATCTGCGCGAACCCCACAAGGACAGCGCGCCGCCAGGCGAGCCGTTTCAGAAAGCGTCCGTCTGCTTTATGTAGGTATGACGCGCGCACGTGATTATCTAATTTTCGGATGCCGTAACACCGGCTATGGAACAGCATGGCTAAACTGTTTGACAGACGAAGAGTTCGACTTGTCCATCATGACACTCTCCGACCAAGGTGTCGCATACAAAGCCGAACTGATCGATGGTGTGCCCGCGTCAATGGCGCAGTTTACTCCGATGGATGAACCGTCAACGCTAGCTGGTTCCAACATAGTTGCGCAAGACACGTTCGCACCGCCATCGGTGACCGCATCATCGCCGATCAATCACGTTCCATATTATCTGAATCCGAGCAACGCAAGTGAAGTCGACTTCGAAATCGAAACACTCGCGGCGCCTGAAACGGTCGTGATTGGAGACCGCATACCTTTGTTCGGAACTCCTGATATGCGCACTGTAGGCGATTGTGTGCACGCTTTCCTCACCATAGATAACGCCGTCGACGAATTGCAAACTCGCATGGAAGCAGCATCAAGAGTGGTGGCAGGTTTCAATATCGACACCATCGCGAAAGAGGCACTGCCGGTGATGACCGATAGGCTCCTGAAGTTTCTAAACAAAACATATCCAAACGCAGAAATTCGTTCGGAAATGCCAGTATCAGGGAGATTGAAAACTCGGCGAGTGAGAGGCACGGTGGACATGTTGGTGGAAACCGAAGCTGGTTTCATCATCATCGACCACAAAACTTTCCCTGGAAAATTCGAAGAATGGGAAGCGCGCGCAATTACGTACGCACCACAATTAGCTCTGTACCGGCACATGATCGAGCAAGCAACAGGGAAACCCGTAATTGCTCAATACATTCACATGCCAGTTGTGGGCGCAATAATCAAACTGGACTGCAGACTAGGGCCCGTTGAATAACGACTGGTATTACCAGCGGTGAAATGCCGGATGCCCCTCTTTTACGGCTACAAAAAGTGATTTGCTGGTGGCACATACTTTATCCCCTGCAATCAACTCACCAGCGATGGTGGCGCGATCTTCTTTTGAATCGAGCACTCTTCCAATCATCTTGATCACTTTATCTGTCGGAGTTGGTCTAAGAAATTTCACCGAGTGTTCAGCAGTCACCGTGCATGGAGGCGCATCTAATCCGTTTTGCTGCATGAGGTGCCATGATGCGACCCAGTTGCAGTGGCAATCAAGCAAACAGCAGACGAGCCCGCCGTATAAAACGCCGGTAAAGGCTTGATACTTTAAATCCGGCTGCCATTCGGCGATCAAAGACCCGTCATCCTGTGGAAAGCTGCTTATATGGAGCCCTTCCGGATTCGCGGGACCGCAACCGTAGCAAATGCTTTTGGGTGCATATTTCATTTGCAGGCATAGTTCCTCTGACATTTCACAAGTTCCTTATATAGGTGCGGATTAAGATCGTTTGATGATGCGGCGAATCGGTCGCGGTCTAAGCCTATCATCCTGGAAACACTGGTGGGACTGTTAACTCGAGGTTTGCCAGTTTCATGAAATACCACACTGCTAACAAGTGCGGAAGCCGACTACCGAACAAAGACCCGGGTTTTTCACAAACTGACGTGTGACTCTTAAGCGCACCGAACGCAACGCCGGTCAGCTTCTGCGCTAAACATGGGATTGGCAGGTCCAGATCAACATCATAAGCGAGGAAACTATGGCGCGTGCAATTTGGAAGGGCATCATCACCTTCGGAATGGTCAGTATGCCTGTGAAATTATATTCAGCGACGTCGAGCAAAAACGTCTCGTTGCACCTGGTGCATAATAAGTGCGACTCGCGTATAAAAGAGCAGCGGTTCTGTCCAACTTGTGAAGAAGTCGTTGACTACGCCGACTTGGTGCGTGGTTATGAATATTCAAAAAGTGAATTCGTCGAAGTGACCAACGAAGACTTTGAACAACTGCCGTTGGCGACAAAACATACAGTCGAGATTTCTGATTTCGTGAAGCTCGAAGAAATCGACCCGATCTACTACGACAAGGCTTATCACGTTGAGCCCGATCCTGCTGCTAAGAAACCATTCGCATTGTTCATGAAAGCGGTGAAGGACAAAGATGTACTGGCCGTCGGGAAAGTCGCTTTGCGTTCGAAAGAGCGCTTGTGTGTCTTGAGACCCGTTGAGGGATTGCTTGTTCTCAACACACTTCTGTATCCCGATGAAATCTCTGTCGATATGCAAACGCCGCTCCCTAAAGTTTCAGTGTCGGACAAAGAATTGGATATGGCTGAGAAACTGATTGATATGATGACCGGACCATTCGAGCCGGAAAAATATCACGATGAATATCGCGAAGCGCTTTTGAAATTGATTGAAGCGAAGGTCGAAGGCAAGCAGATCAAGCCAGTCTCCGAGAAAGGCAAAAAAGGCGAGGTCATCGATTTGTTCGATGCACTTAAGGCGAGTATGGAGAAGTACGAGGGTCAGGGCAAAGCAAAAGCCACCTCGAAGAAAGCAGATTCTGATAATTCGGAAGGCGAAGAGGAAGAATCAAAACCTAAAGCCAAAACTGCGGCTGCCAAAAAGAAAGCCGCTACGCGCGAAAAAGCCACATCTGCTGCGCGAACCAGTTCTGCCGGCAAGGTCGGTACAACTAAGAAAAAGAGAACCACCGCCGCTGCTAGCAAAAAACAGAAAGCGAGTTGATCCCGATCGCGTCTTAGTCGACTCGACATTATTGAAGCGCAAGGTGGTCTACGGCGCAGACTGTTCTGCGGCGCCGACTGTTTTACGGCGCCGATTGTTCTACGGCGCCGATTGCTCTATGGCGCCGATTGCTCTATGGCGCAGACTGTTCTATGGCGGACTGTTCTATCGCGTGGTCTGTCCTATCGCGCAGACGGTCCGCCCGTAAGCGGTTTGCCTGCAGTTCCAATCATTGTTCCGCTCGTTAATTCGCCGACTTACCGACGTCCGCGATCAGCACCGCATAGGGCGGCAGCGTAAAACTGCTGGCTGATATTGAATCGGGTGCGCTATATGACGCCATCAAAACTTTGGCCTCACTCACAGTGATACCACTCTTTGATAAATCGAGAGTGACCTTGCGAGGTTGATCGGTCATGTTGCAGGCAACCAGGGCTGCGGCGCCGCCTCGCTTTCGCAAATAACTTAGCACATGCTCATCGTCCTCATTTAAGGCGACATACTTGCCATATTTTAAAGCTGTATTTTTCTTCCGCACTGACAACAACTGCTTGTAGAAACTCAAGATAGACGCTGGGTCTTTATCTTCCAATTCCACATTGTGCGTTTTGTAATTGTGTGCCACTGGAAGCCATGGATTGGCAGTGCTGAAACCGGCATTCTTAGCCGCGTTCCACTGCATCGGAGTACGACATCCGTCGCGTCCCTTCTGTTCTGGCCAACCGAGAATACCTATTGGATCTTTAACGTCTTCTTTCCGTTCCGGATCTCGATTTTCCATTCCCAGCTCTTCACCGTAATACATCACGGGAGTACCGCGGGTGGTGAGCAGAATTGCAGCTGTAAGTTTTGCTATCTGATCGTTGTTTTTGCCATCGCCATAGCGATTGTAATGCCGCACGATGTCGTGGTTACTGAACACGTAAGTCGGCTGCCCGCCTACTTCGTTCTCATCGATCTCTGCTATCTTATTCCGGAATTCAGAAGCGGAAAGCTTGTTGATATATGCGAAACGGAAATCCATTGGCAGCTGAATTTCGTCGTTGTTTTTCCCATAAGCGGCAATCAGTTGTTCGATTCTCTCGGCGGTAGTCTCACCGAGAAGAACAGGATTATCCTGATAGTTGTTCAGAACCTTCCTCAAATCGCGCATGGTACCTTTGATCTCAGGAAGAAGCAAATAATTATATTTGTCATCCATATTCGGATCGCCGTAAGCATTTTTCCCTGGCTTTACGGGATTGTCTTTTAGACTCGGAACTTCATATAAGGTGTTGATCGCATCAAGGCGAAAACCGGCAACGCCGCGGTCAAGCCAGAAACGTGCGACATCGTTCATTGCCTTCTTCACTTGTCCATTGCGCCAGTTTAGATCTGGTTGTTCCGGATAGAAGAAGTGGTAGTAATACTGATTCGTCTTCGGATCCCATTGCCATGCGGAATGTCCGAAAAGCGCTTGCCAATTATTTGGTGGTGATTTTGGATCTTCGGCACCACTACTATTTTTCGGAAGCGGACCGGATTTCGGATCGCGCCAAACAAACCAATTGCGTTTTGGATTTGTGCGCGATGACCTGGATTCCTCAAACCATTTATGTTTATCGGAGGAATGGTTCATCACCAAATCCATGATGATTCGGATGTTGCGTTTCTTCGCTTCGGCGACTAATTCGTCAAAGTCAGCGAGCGTTCCGTACTCCGGAGCGATGTCGCAGTAATCGGAGATGTCGTATCCAAAATCGACTTGTGGCGATGGAAAGCACGGCGTAATCCACAGCGCATCAACTCCAAGGTCCTTCAGATAATCGAGTTTCTGCGTGATGCCTTTAATGTCGCCCATGCCGTTGTTATCAGCGTCGGCGAAACTGCGTGGATAGATTTCGTAAATGACCGCGTGCTTCCACCACGGGTCAGTGCTATTTTTTGCATTCGTTTTTTTTTCGACTGATTGCTTTGCTACTGGTTTCGTAGCAGCCTTCTTCTCAACATCCTTCGCAACAGCACTATCAGCGGTGCCATATATGAACACTGACAGCAGTGATAAAATCCCAGCCTTGGCGCTAAGTTTCATAGATCCTCCGTTCAGTCTTGCGATACGAAAAACATTCTCTGTAAGCGACCTTTTCCGAGGACGCGGGAGATGTCTCTGAAAACAAAAAAGACCAAAAATGTGACGGCGATAGCTAATTGATGCGCAAAGGAGCAGAGCAAAAATGCAGTAGGATCGCTCATCGCCGGTGATGCCGCTTCGGCTTTACCGTGATGAAGAAATTTTGCTTCCAGATGCATCAAGACATTCGCGGCGACAGTGAACAACGCAGTTTTGTACAAGACCGGAATAATCAACGGATAACTAGAGAATCGTTTGGCGATGCGCATTTTATCGATGATGAATACAAACTTTCCGAGCACAACCGCGCTGATTCCAGCAGTTGCATAGCTGGTCATAAAGTCATTCTCAGAGCAGCGAGCCAAAATAGTTGCGCATCTGAAAGTTTGAATGATACAAAACGAAGTTGCCAAATAACCCATGACCAGCCCGACTTCTCTGACTTCCTCGAGAATGCGCTCTTTCCAGGAATGCTTTTGGGGCTCGGTCGTGGCAGCCGTAGTGCTCGAATTGATCGCATAGCCGGCATTGGCAGTCGCGAATTCCGCGTGGTTGCCGTCGACTTCGCCGACCGTCCCAATGTTTAAGTCATTGGTCGAATTGTGCTGCGGTCCCGGTATGGTGCCAGTGGTCGGCAATTCCGAGTTTTGTTGCTGGGGCGTTTGTTCCATAAAATCAAATGTTTCGCGGTTGGAGCACTAATGATAGCGCAAGAATGACATATATAAAGGTCCGGTGCGCCCGTCGGCGCTTTACGTTTCGTTTCGAATGCTTGATAACCCGTGCGGGCGGTGTTAATGTGCTCTTACTAACCAGGGAATTCCTGACTATGTCCGTCGAACGGCTCGCCAAAAACTTGACTGCTAATGCTGGTGTCATCAAGCACCATCACCATCATCATGTTTTTTCTGTTGGAGCAGCCTGAACGGATAGACTCAGCCTTGTGCTAGAAATCTTTCAAGAGCCTGCTCAAAAAGCGGGCTCTTTTTGTTTATTAATCCAGAGGAAGTACTTATGACAAGCAGCGGCATAGCCAATAAGAAGCAAGAAAAGTCGATTGACTTATCGAAAAATGAGTCAGGACAAAACGATGAAAACGTTCTATCCATGACGCTTCCGACTGGAAGAATTCAGGACAAAGTAATTGATCTCCTCAATCAGATTGGTGTCGATGTCGCGAAGAATGGTCGTTCTTACAGACCGTCGGTGACGACAAATGGTCTGACGGTGAAGATGCTCAAAGGACAAAACATTCCAGAGCTGGTTGCACTGGGACGTCACGATTGCGGATTCTCAGGCTATGACTGGATTGTCGAGCGCGACGCCGATGTGGTGCAACTGCTCGATCTTGGATTCGATCCGGTGCGTATAATCGCCGCGGTGCCTGATGAAATTGCTGACGACAAAGTAAATCGATTTGCTAATCTCGGCAGAAAAATCGTGGTGGCATCTGAGTATCGCAATCTGACAACGAAATACGTTGAAGCTCAGGGCTTCGAAGCGGTGTTCCTGCAGACATTCGGCGCTACCGAAGCATTGCCGCCGGAAGATGCTGACATGATCGTCGACAACACCGCAACGGGCACCACGTTAAAGCAAAATCGTTTGACCATCGTGGACGAGCTTTTACGTTCGACCACACGTTTTATCTGCAACAAAAAAGCACTCGAAAATCCAGTTAAGAAAAAAATGCTGGAAGAGATGGTTATGCTTATGGAAAGCTGCTTAAGAGCACGCGATAAAGTACTGCTCGAAATGCACTTCGGTTGCGAGGACTTCGAGAAAGTGATCGAACAATTGCCGTGTATGAAGGCGCCGACAGTTGCGAAACTTTATGGCGACCAGGGTTACGCAGTCAAAATTGCGGTGACTAATAAAGAGGTTCCAGCGCTGATACCGAGATTGGTGGCGATGGGCGCAAGAGATATTCTCGAATTTCGTCTGGAGAAGATTGTTGTATGAGCTCGACTATTAAAACGAAAATCGAATCTTCAATTCTTCCGAAAGCCTCTGTACTGGCAAGTCAGCTCTATGATGCGCCGCCCGAGGGTCGTCTCGATTTCATCAGATTAGATTTCAATGAGAGCACCAGTCCTCTGGCCGATACCTATCCCGAAGGCATGCCACCAAGTTTGGTGAGTACGTATCCGGAGTATGGAGTTCTGCTGCAGAAACTCGCTGAATATTATGATGTTTCCACTGACAGTATCATTTTGACGAACGGAAGTGATGAAGCGATTTCAGTGATTTCAAATACGTTTGTCGAACCAAACCAAGATGTCGCCGTCGTCTCTAATCCGTGTTTCGTGATGATTCGAAACTGCTTAAAAATAGCTGGTGCCAAACTGGCTGAAGTAGCGGTACTTCCCAATTTAGAATTCGATATCGATAGTATTGAAGGATGCTTGGAGAAAAATCCGAAGATTGCTATGTTTGCTTCACCGGACAATCCGACCGGAAGCGTGTTGAAAACGGAGACAGTAGAAAAATGGTGTGAAAAGTTTCCGCGAACGCTGTTTGTTATCGACGAAGCCTACAGTGAATATGCCGGCACCACGGTGATACCACTTTTAAAGAAATTCGAGAACCTGCTTATACTGAAGACCTTTTCAAAGGCTTGGGGAATGGCAGGTTTTCGTTTAGGGATGATTATCGGGAATCCTAACTTAAACCAATACATCAATCGAGTGAAGCTGCCTTACAGTGTCAATTCCGCTGCGGTATTTTCCGCACTGCGTCTTTTGGAACGAGAGACCGACGTAGCGGCACGAGTTAAAGTGGCGGTCGAACAGCGTTCGAAGTTAGCCAGAACGCTCGATGCACGTGGTTTTTCAGTACAAGAAACTAGCGCAAACTGGTGCCTTATAGGTGCTGGTATGCAAGCGGCTGCCTTGACCAAATTCGCCAGAGAAAAATCCGTTTTGATCCGCAACCGCAGTACCTCAGATTTTTCCCGATTCGGCGTAGATGCGAATTCTGACCTAGACGCGGGCCGAAGCGGAATCGCAGTCCCACCGATGTGGGGACGGATTCGGGTTTCTGTAGGCAATGACCAGGAGATGACAGCGTTTGACGACATACTCGAACAATTCGGAAAAACCTACGGTTTATTGTTCGATCTTGATGGAACGTTAGTTGATACGTCGAAAAGCTTCGATGAAACAGTCGCCTACCTCGTTGAAAAATTCAGCGGTAAACCCTTCGATTTGAAAGAACTGCACGCGCTTCGTCTAGAAGGCGGCTACAATGACGATTGGGTGGCTTCGACAGAACTATTGAAGCGACGCGGAAAAACGGTCGCGCTGAGCGATGTGGCACGAGCCGGGGAAGAGTATTACTTCTCGATTGCAATCGATCGCGAAGAGCTACTCGTGTCGATTGAGTTGCTGAAAAAACTGCGCCGCCGCTGCCAACTTTTCATTGTTACCGGACGCAATCGACGTGAGTACGCCAAAGTTTGGGGCGAGAGACTCGATCCTCTGTTCGACAAAGTCTATTGCATGGGAGACATCGCTGGACTCGAGGCGAAACCCTCACCGGATTATTTGAATCAAGCAATGTCCGATTTCGGCATTACCTGCGGTGCGTACATCGGCAACTCGGTTGACGACATGCGCGCTTCTGTTGGAGCTGGATTGGTCGCTATCGGTGTGACTACTGGCGCGGACCGGGACGCATTTATTGAAGCAGGAGCACAGGCGATAGTTTCAAATTGCAGCGAAATCGGAGAGCTGATGATGGTGACGAAACAAGTTTAAACGACCGCTATTAGACCTTAACGGAGAAAAACAATGACCACGACATCTGACCAGAACCAATCCAAATCTTCGGAACCAACTCCGCCGAAAAGCGCTTCATGCGCCACGACTGGAGGGACGGCAATAAAAAGAGCCCGAGTCGGCAGCATCCGCAGAACGACCAAAGAGACAAATATATTCGTTGAAGTCAATTTGGATGAGCCTGGTCGACGGGAAATTCGTACTTCTCTACCATTTCTAAATCACATGCTCGATACGCTTGCGTGTCATGGCCGCTTCAGTTTAGTCATCACCGCGGACGGTGACATCGATGTGGATCCACACCATCTGGTTGAGGATTGCGGTATCGTCATTGGTGAAGCCATTTTTCAAGCTTTGGGCAGTTTTAAAGGAATCGAAAGAGCCGCCAGTTTCACTTATCCGATGGACGGCACGCTAGTGCAAGTAGCACTGGATATTTGCGGAAGACGGAACCTCGTTTATAACTTGCCGTTCGGCAATTTCACGATCGGTAACCTCGATCCAAACCTGTTCAAAGAATTCTTCAAAGGCTTGGTCGACGGAATGCGTTCCACTTTGCACATCAACTGCATGTACAAAGACAACGATCACCACGCGATTGAGGCGGCATTCAAAGCTTTCGCGCGTGCGCTTAAGGATGCAATCAAGCAATTGGAAAGTGACGAGTACGTGAGCACAAAAGGAATGCTAGACGAAAACTAATTCGTCGTCGATGCCAACAACGAAACACAAAGGTACAAGAATCAAGGATCGAGAACAAGATCTAGAACAAAGATCTAGAACAAGGATCGAGAACAGGGCTGACAAAAAAAATGAATGCACCGAACAATATTGATAAATTGAATATCGCCACCGCCGTTGATGTCATCGACGCCGCGGGCGGCAACGTCGGCAGCCTCTGTCGAGCGCTTGAACGGCTAGGCGTTGAGTATCGGCGCGTCAATGCGTCGAACCGCAAACTCGGTGACCGACCAATAATTCTTCCTGGCGTCGGTGCCTTCGGAGCAGTTATGGACAACCTGGTAAACAGCCAGCTCGTTGATCCTATAAAGGAAGCGATCGCTAAAGGCGTTCCATTTCTGGGAATCTGCGTGGGTCTACAAGTTCTATTCGAATCAAGCGAAGAAACGCCCGGCGTAGCCGGTTTGTCGATTCTGCCTGGAAAAGTTGTTCGCTTCACTGAAGGCAAGATTCCACAAATTGGTTGGAATTCTGTGGAGTCCACATCATCTGAATGGCCGTCCGGTTTTGTTTATTTCGTCAACTCATACTTCGCCGAACCTGCGCAACCGGATGCGGTGCTCTTTAAATCGGAATATTTTCAGACATTTTGTGCGGCAGTTCAAAAGGAAAACATCACCGCGTTTCAATTTCACCCGGAAAAAAGTGGTGACTATGGCATGACTTTGTTGGAGACGTGGCTTGCCAAAGCCAAGATCAACGAAGCGAAACTTTTGGTGGAGAGGAGTTAACAGTGGAAACCACGATAAACGTTCCGAAAGGCGTCTCGAATCTGTGCAAGCGCATAATTCCATGTTTAGACATTGCATCCGGAAGAACAGTCAAGGGTGTCAATTTCAAAGGGCTTGTTGATGCCGGCGATCCGATAGCGCAAAGCCTCGAGTACGAGCGACAAGGCGCCGATGAGATTATGTTTCTGGACATCACTGCATCCAATGAAAATCGAAAAACGACACTAGATCTGGTTTGTGAAGTTGCCGGACAGCTAACCATTCCATTAACCGTAGGCGGTGGCGTCTCTACCGCCAAAGATGTGATCAACCTTCTTGAAGCGGGCGCTGATAAAGTCTCGATGAATACGGCGGCCGTGAGAAATCCTGGGTTGATTGATGAGGTCGCTAAAGGTTTTGGCTCGCAATGTTGTGTCGTCGCCATTGATGCGCGCATGGACAAAGTTACTGGTCGCTGGAAAGTTTTAATCGGTGGTGGCAGAGAAGAAACCGCACTTGACGCGCTCGAATGGGCTAAAGAATGCATCACTCGTGGTGCTGGCGAAATTTTGCTGACTTCCTGGGATAAGGACGGAACACGAGATGGTTTCGACATTCCTTTGACCAAAGCGTTTTCGCAGCTGTCCATTCCGATCATTGCATCCGGTGGCGCAGCTGGTGCTGACTGTTTCGTCGAAGTATTCAATGAAGGTAAAGCGGATGCGGCTCTGGCGGCAAGCATCTTCCATTTCTCGGAATGGACGGTAAGGCAGGTCAAAGATGTGCTCAAAGAACAGGGAGTCAAAGTTAGACTATGATTATTCCAAGCATTGACATAATGGGTGGTAAAGCCGTTCAACTGCGGCAAGGCAAAGAGCATGTGCTGACCAGCGAAAAAGATCCGCTTGAACTGGCAAAAGTGTTCAATAGATATGGCGAAGTCGCGGTGATCGATTTGGACGCCGCGCTCGGTAAGGGCAATAATCGCAACTTGGTCAAAGAGTTGTGCGCAGTAGCCGATGTTCGTGCAGGCGGCGGTGTGCGCGACGTAGAGACCGCTCGCGAACTGCTTCGAGCAGGAGCTAAGAAAGTCATTATTGGCACCGCGGCGACGGAAGAATTGTTGTCGAAATTGCCGACTGACAGAGTGATGGTGGCACTCGACCAGGTGGATGGCACAGTCGTCGACAATGGCTGGCGGACAAGCACCGGCGAGTCGGTCCTCGATCGAGCAAAGCGTTTGTCACCATTCTGCAGCGGTTTCCTCAGCACTTTTGTGAAGAGTGAAGGTTGCATGGTTGGTGTCGACCAAAATGCGGTCATAACATTGCGCGATGAGTTGAAACGCCCGCTCACCGTCGCTGGTGGGGTGGCGAAAACCAGCGATGCTGTCGCTCTTACTGGCTTAGGTGTAGACGTCCAAGTCGGCATGGCACTATATACGGGGCAATTGAATTTAAACGAAGCCATCGTCGATAGCTTAAAATGGGACGCTTCTGGTTTAATACCGACCGTGGTGCAAGATGCCTTTGGCAATATTCTCATGGTAGCGTACAGCTCCAAAGAGTCACTGACTGAAGCACTCTCCACAGGCAAGGGCGTTTACTTCAGCCGGTCACGTCAATCCATTTGGCGCAAGGGTGAAACATCGGGAAATCCGCAGCAACTGATTTCATGCCGCAGCGATTGCGACAATGACACCATAATTTTTCTTGTTGATCAAACTGGTGTCGCGTGCCACAACGGAAGTTATACCTGTTTCACTCGAGACACAGCGAGAACCTTCGATCTGGAGAAACTGTTCCAAGTCATAGCCTCTCGTAAGGCTGGCGATAGCGATGAAAAATCTTACACCCAAAAGCTGCTCGATAATCCAACGCTCTTAAAGAAGAAGATCATGGAAGAGGCTTTCGAAGTTGTTTCGTTCACTTCGCAAGAGAATCTGAAATGGGAGATTGCGGATCTGTTGTACTTCGTTTCTGTATTAGCAACACAAGAAGGCGTGTCCTGGCGAGAAATCGAAAATGAACTTGGAGGGCGCGCGAAATGATCGAGGTCTATGTAGGAAGTGCCGCAGATAGGTTTCTCGCTGATCTAACTAAGCCATTCAACAGTAGCGGTATCGCTCATGATGCTCGACAGACTGAAGCACAAAGCGCGAAGGAAAAGGTCGAGGACGTCGTAAAGCAATTCATTGAAACCGTGCGAACCAGGGGCGACCAGGGGATCGTTGAGATTGCCACCAAGCTCAAAGACATTCCCGCTAATGAGTCCGACGCGACTGCTTCGTCTGTCAGGGCAGATGCTGCGAAAGCAAATCGTTTTTTACTTTCAGAAGCTGCTATCGCCGCAGCGGTCGATCAGGTTGACGAAGCGACACGAAAGACGCTTCAAATTGCTGCCGAACGAATCAAAGAGTTTGGCTCTGCTGTAGTCAAAAGTATAAAATCCACCGAGGTTGATTGCGGAGAATTCCAAACCGGAATCGATCATCGCCCTGTCCGGCGCGTGGCTTGTTATGTGCCTTCCGGCAGATATCCGCTTCCGTCGACCGCGCTTATGACAGCTGTTACTGCGCAAGTCGCGGGCGTTGAAGAGATCGTAATCATCTCTCCAAGATTGGAAAAGGAAATCATTTATGCCGGCACCATCGCCGGTGTTAAAGAGTTTTATCAAATCGGTGGTGCTCAAGCCGTTGCAGCCATGGCGTTTGGCACCGAAACTATTAGATCGGTCGACATGGTCGTCGGCCCAGGAAACGCATACGTCACCGAAGCCAAACGACAACTACAAGGCGTCATCGGCATCGACATGCTTGCTGGTCCCAGCGAAATTTGCGTCATTGCGGATGACAATGCAGATCCGAATTGGTTGAGTTTAGATCTCTTATCCCAAGCAGAACACGATCCGGATGCGCGAGCCTATCTATTAACCACTAATAAAAGTCTAGCGAAAAAAGTCGCAGCACGCATCATTGAAGACGTGAAACGGCTCGGACTGCCTGACTTCCTTAGCGAGTCCCTCGCTGGAAGTGCGATACTGGTTCTCGATTCAATTGATCAATGTTGCGAAGCTGCGAACAAAATCGCCCCCGAGCACCTACTTCTCGCTGTGAGTAATCCGGAAGAATTAAAATTGCAACTCACCAATTACGGTGCCTTATTCCTGGGATACGGATGTACCGTCGCATTCGGCGATTACATGGCAGGACCGAATCATACACTGCCAACCAATCGATCGGCGAAATTCCAGGGCTGTTTATCGCCACTAACATTTCTCAGAGCACAATCGTGGATCCGAGTTAAAACGCAGGCGCCATCACTGGCGGTGAACACAGCAGATTTTGCAAATATCGAAGGACTGACTGCCCACGCTGCGGCTGCAAAAGCTCGTGCGTCGTGCACAACAACGAAGTGAAGAGCAGACTTAACGTCGCAGCGAATTAGAACGCGTACCAGCTTTATCCATCGTCGGCATAGAGGAAGAAGATCCTGACGACGTAACACCCGTTGCCGAAACCGGCTTGATACTCGTATAAGATTTCGGCGTCCCCTCGGCTAAAGTTGCTTCTGCATCGTCCTCCAAAGTAGGACGCTGTGCCAGACTTTCCAAAATTCGTTTTCTATATTTGAATGCGAGAAGCGCCATAACTGGTGTCCCGAAGCAAACCATCAGTGCCGTTAACAGAATAGCAGCGAGTATCAAATTACTGGTCATGTTGACCGACTCGCGCAGCGATTGCAGATTAATTTCGAGATTTTCTAAGTGGCGCTCAACTCCGGCAACTGGCTTTGGCAGCTGCTGAATCGGTCCGCGAAGTTCTTGAACCGTTTCTTCGAGCGTGCCTAGTTTGTCACCCATCTGCGAAATGGTTTTGTGAACAGAACGCATCTCTTGATTGGTCAATGCCAGTTGTTTTTGCGTCGAAATAACTGCATCTGTAGTTTGCGAAATTTCTTTCTTCGTGGATGTCACCGCATTCTTAGTCGCTCTGATTTCGTCTTTCGTAGACACAACTTCGGCTTTGGTTTTTGCTAACTCTTCACGGGTTTCGCCCATAACTTTGTTGGTCGAGAGCATGGCATTCTTGGTTTCTCTGATCTCGCCCATGGTGGCGTTAAGTGTGCCACCCATGGCATTCATTTCGGTTCGTACTTCTCTAATTTCCAGATCGATACGCTTCATGTCGCGACGCAGACCCAGCATCGGTCTTTGCAGTCCGGCAATTGGCGCTTCTAAACGAACGATCTGCTGTTCCAATTTCACAATAGTCTCTTGCATGTTGCTAATTGGCTCATAGAGCCAATTCAATGGATTGAGACTGAAACCGGATTTCTTCTTCAGCTGTTTCACTTCAGCAGAAGTGGTCGCTGCTTTCTTTGGCGCCATGTCCTTGCGAGTGAGATTTACCCCAGCCACATCTTTAACGGCGTCGACGATTTCGGCGTCTGGAGCTTTCGTCTGTGTTTCGACAGGCAGGGTATCGTCATCATCGTCAGCTGTCTGACTGAGCGCCGGAAGAGTGGTAAGAGACAAGCTGAAAAGCAGCATTAACGAAAGGAAACCCCGCTGCGTTTTCTGCGTTTCCGCACACCGCGTGGTCTTGTACCCCCCTAGATTGCACGCCATGGCAGCCTCCGTCGGTTCATTAACTGTTATTCTGTACTTACGTCCAGCATCCTATTGGTCGTAAGATTCAAGAAAGGGAATTACCCAAGGTGAGATGATTCTTGCATAGCATTGATGGGGTCAAGAGGTGCTCGGTATGAAATCTACAGACCGATTCTCAGGACTGGCTGACATTTACGCGGCTTCGCGTCCGACGTATCCGGTTGAGGCGATCGAGTTTATCGTCCGAAGGTGCGGTTTGTCAAACCAATCGCTGGTCGCCGACATTGGCTGCGGAACAGGAATTTCGACGAGGCTGTTCGCCGACCGTGGCATTAAATTGATTGGTTTAGAACCAAACGATGACATGCGTTTGACAGCGCAAAGAGCCGAAGAGCAGTCCCGCGCGAGTGATGCCACAGGTGGTGACGCTGCATCCGAGGATCCAGAAAAGAAAAATCCAGTATATATACCAGGCACAGCCGAAGATACCGGTCTGCCGGATGCCCACGTTGATGCGGTTCTTAGTGCGCAGGCGTTTCACTGGTTCGATCCTGACAAAGCGTTGATAGAATTCCACAGAATCATCAAGCCAGGCGGATACGTAGTGCTGATGTGGAATGAACGAAATGAAATAGATGAATTTTCAAAAGGTTACGGAGATTTATTTCGCCAGCTCCCTGAGACGACAAAGGTTGAAATGAAACGAGGAATCGCTGGAAATCCGCTCCTTGAGTCGACCTTATTCAAAGATGCAGCACGAACAAATTTCGGTAATTTTCAACGCATGGATTTAAATGGATTACTGGGCAGAGCATTCTCCGCATCATATGCCCCTAAGGATGGTGCCGCGGCAGATGCGTTAAGAGCCGGTCTCACGGCGCTATTCGGCAAATTTCAACGTGATGGATTTGCGGATCTACAATATGAAACATCAGTATTTATTGCAAAGCGATGAAGATTAGAAAGACTGATGGAACCAAATTGGCTCAGTCTCGTCTCGAAATAGAAGGCAACCTTGAGTTTTACGATTTGATTTTAAAACGATACAGCAAACGAATAAATGCTATCAAGCGGGCAAGCAGCCTGCTATTAACCGTGGCTTTGCTATTCTCGTCGCATAACTCCGCGTTCGGTGCGGAGAAAGGTCAACAATGCGAGATAGCGCCAAGCTTCGACTGGAATCAGAGTGTTAACGAACTCCGACAACGCAATTTACTGATACCAATCGATGGCTACGAAACTGAACAAATGAAAGGCGCATTTTACCAAGGGCGTGTCGGTCATTTGCACCGTGCCGTTGATTTTGTTTCGCCGCGCAACACGCCGATTCGGGCAGTTGAAGATGGTACCATCGGGCGTTTATTTCAAAGCAAAAACGGTGGTCTGACGATCTATCAAAAGGATCCATCGGGACAGTTTGTTTATTATTACGCACACTTAGAAAGTTACGCGGACGGGCTTAAGGACGGCGATTTCGTGAAACGAGGTCAAGTGATTGGTTACGTTGGAACATCGGGAAACGCACCACCCGACACGCCTCACTTACATTTTTCGATCAGCAGAATTGCGCCGGGCGATGCTGTTTTCAAAGGACAGGCGTTTGACCCTTATGAAGTGTATACAAAGGATCTCACTGCAGTTGGTACAGGATCCTTCAAGCAAGAGTGCCCACCTGAAGTCACGTTGTCTGACAAAACTCGTTTGGACAAAGCCCTGGTGAAGCCGACGCACGGCAGAGATCAGAAACAGGTTGCAGGCAATCACAGCCAATCGGAAAAATATCCGGCGGTCGTAAAATCTGATGCCCAGAAAAACGCTGACGATCGTATGCCACCAAAACGAATTCAGCCACTCGCAAATTCGTTTCCACCACCTTTAGTCAAACCTGGCTCGCAGCAACCGATTAAAAAATTGACAGCGAACAAAGCCGCAATGAACAAAGCCGCAATGAACAAAGCCGCAATGAACAAAGCCGCAATGAACAAAGCCGCAATGAACAAAGCCGTAATGAACAAAGCCGCAACGAACAAAGCCGCAATGAACAAGGCCGCAGCGAACAAAGCCGCAAAAAACAAAGCCGCAAAAAACAAAGCCGCAGCGAACAGCGTGACCGCTAAAAAAGTGAAACCGAAAGTCACCGCGAGCAAATCGACGACTATAGATGCGCGTAAAACCACAGCCAACAAACACGCTGGCGGCAAAAATAGCGTCGGGAAATCAAAAGCGACCGCTCACACACCGAAGAACTCGAACAGAAAAACAGCGCATGAAAGTTCTCACTCTGCCCAATAAATATCGCTTACGTCTAAACCCTTGCTGAATGCGTCTCTTGAGATTAAATTCGCTGCAAAGTTCACCAATTTCCGTCGAACACAGGTACTTGACTGAAGTTCGTTTGCCTCGACTGGCGCCAACTGTGCTACGAAAAGTGTACCCACCCATGGCACCTAATCCGAAACGTTCAGATTATCGTGGCCTCGCCAGTGTTAAATAACGAGGTCCGAAATGATTCAGTCCAAAATCCGCACCGCGCTCATTTCCTTACTAACATTCGGTGCCATGACTGCGTGCGTACAAGTGGCATCGTCGGCGGTACCAGCCACTAAAGTTGGTTCTAAACCAGCGCCCAGGAATCTGAACCAAAAACCTTTTGTCAACGGACATTATGTGCTCGGCCCGACCATCCGAATGAATGGCTATCATTCATATGAACCAGTCGTAGTGATAGTCGATATGAGCAGTCACTACACTCACGTTTTGCAGCTTCAGAAAGATGAGATCGTTCGTATCATGAGCGTTTCCAACTCGGTTGGAAAAGGTGCAACTCCCACGCCACCAGGTCGCTACTACGTCGTAAGAAAAGAACTGGATCCCAAATGGGTTCCGACAAAATCGATCGACCCAAAGCAGACGCCCGTCGAGCCATACAAAATTGACAAGCGAAATGGATTGGGTGTCGCCAAAATCAATTTGAACAAATTCGATATCGCCCTGCATGGTACGAATTCGCCCACCAAAATTCGCAAGGATGTCAGTCATGGCTGCATCAGACATTCAAATAACGACATCATGAAGTTGTACGGGCTGGTGAGAAAAGGATCGGTTGTTTACATCGTGAAGAAATGGCGCGGCAAGGTGCTAAACCAACAAGACTTCGTGATCAAACATGCCAAGGCCAGAAAGAAGACGAAGTAACTTCACAAGTGCTATCATTTGAGCGCGGATCACCAGCATGTGCCCGCTGATTCTGTCTGCGGCTCAGGTGCCTTATGCTTATCGATTGCGCGAAAAGCGAATCCGAAACAATCTACAAAGTGCTGCTTGGATGTGTGGTTCCACGACCGATTGGGTGGGTTTCCACTCAGAGTCTAAGTGGCGTTTTGAATCTCGCACCATTTTCGTTCTTTAACGCATTCTCCGCAGAGCCACCGATTATCGGTCTCGGCATAGGTATGAAGCGTAAGAAATCAGAAGACGGAACAGTATCATTCGTTCAGAAAGACACGCTTGCCAACATCATTGAAACCGAAGAGTTCGTTGTCAACGTTGTGAGTTTGCAACTCGCCGAACAAATGAATCGATCCAGCGGCGAATTCGATTCTTCCATCAATGAATTCGAACAAGCGCAATTGAGCACCGAACCATCGACTGCAGTGAAGCCGCCACGCGTCAAAGAATCAATGGTATCACTTGAGTGTCGCTTGTTTCAGCGAATCGAATTACCAAAGTCGAGTATCGTGCTTGGGCAAGTAATCTGCATGCACGTGAAAGATGAAGTTTGGAACGGCAATTCAATAGTGCATGATATCCTTCAACCAATCGGACGTTTGGGTGGAAGCGCTTATTGCAAAACCGATTCGACTTTTGAAATGGCTAGACCGAGAGTTTGACGCGAGAGAATAAGTAAAATGTCTACACGCGAACTTGTATTTCTCGGCACTAGTAGCCAGGTTCCGACCAAAACGCGAAACCATAACGCGATGTTTTTGTTCTGGGACGACATCGGAATTTTATTCGATCCAGGCGAGGGCACACAGCGTCAAATGACGCTCGCGGGAATCAGTGCGACACGAATCACGCACATCGCAATTACACATTTTCACGGAGATCATTGTCTAGGATTGGCTGGTGTCATCCAACGATTATCTTTGGATGGAGCACCACATGCGGTGGAAGTGTTTTTTCCCGCCAGTGGGCAAGTTTATTTTGAACGACTTCGTCATGCCACCATATTTCATGACGCTGCCACCATTGTCCCGCGACCGATCCGAATTAATAAGGACGAAATAGTTGAGTTGTTCAATAAAAATGGATTGAGTCTGCACGCCGCAGCACTCGATCACAGCGTTGACTGTTACGGTTATCGATTGCAAGAAGCGGATGGGCGAAGCATGATGCCTGACCTTTTGGCGAAGCACGGTATCTCAGGTCCAGCAGTGGGTGAGTTGAAACGAGCAGGTTCTGTCACCGTGGATGGTGTCGAAGTAAAACTCGAAGATGTGAGCTCCGTTAGACCGGGGCAGTCTATGGCATTGGTTATGGACACGCGCCCGTGTAATGGCGCGCGCAAACTCGCTCAAGATGTCACCCTGCTGGTTGCTGAATCCACCTATTTGAGTAGCGAAACGAGAGAAGCGCACGACCACTACCACATGACCGCAGAACAGTCGGCCACTCTTGCACTGGAAGCTGGCGCCAGGCAGCTCGCGTTGACTCACTTCTCGCCGCGATACACTTCACACCAGGAATTTGTAAACGAAGCTTCTCCGATTTTTCCTGACGTAGTCGTTGCGGATGACCTTGTGCGCTTAAGTGTTCGGCGAAGCGCGAAGTAGTCAGAAGAACAAAATAGACCTGAGAAAAGAAGTGGACCTCGAAAACGAACTTCAAGAACGGCTCTCAGTCGGGCTCATCAGAACGCTAAGCACGCATCAAAGATCTATAATCGTCACTGGATTGGTCGGATGGTAATTTACATCGCAAATGGAGACGTTGTAGAACTTTGTTTTCTCGGTAACAAATTCACCGTGTCCCTCGTGAATATGACCGAATATATGGAAACGCGGAGGCGCCGCTAATTCTTTGGTGACAACAGCGAGCAAATCTGCACATCCAACGTTTTGTCCACAAAAATCTAGAATACCTAACGGTGGACCGTGTGTCACTAAAAGATCCAGACCTTCAGGAATCAGATCCCAGTATTTGCGGATTGGCTCTCCACGGTCTTCCATGAATGCCCAATCATAGAAAGTTGGTGTCCACGGGCTGCCGTAAATTTTAAATCCATCGATGATTGAAAGTTCGTCTTCGATGTAAACGCCAGCAGATAGCAGCGACTCCGCGGCTGCTCGATCCTTTTGAAAAAGAAAATCGTGATTGCCGGCAATAACGAGAGGCTTGTGTTTAAACTTCGGAGCTTGCTTTTCGAGGTATGTGTTGAAGCGTGTGAGCTGGCTAAATGTGCCGGTTCCGCTAACATCACCCGCGACGATCAACAGATCGCCTGTCGGAAGATCTACTTCATGGTTGTGAGTGTCGCTAATTGCAACGATTCTCATGCACACTATCTCAAAAGTTTCGTGCGGATTTTCCATCTCTGCACTGGTATCACTTAGTCACAAACAAATTCTATCATTTGTCGTTTTTTTCGTTATTATCATTAGATGGTGATTCGTCTACCACCACGTCAAACTTTGGTGCCTTTTTTACGGAATCGAGATCAACTCTAACTTCAAGAAAGCGACCTTTAGCTACGATGTGGTTTTTTAAGATCAGATGAGCTCCTGTGATCGGAGTGTCCACAGTCTCGAGACTACCTTGGAACGCCTTGTATGAATCCGAAATTTTTTCTGGTAATTTGGGTAAGTTGCGCGAAGTTATTATGGCTGTATCACCAACCTTCAGCGGACCAGAACCCACCTTAATAAGGCGTTGATCTTTGTCGATTGTCCGTTTTTTCTCTCCGGGAATTTTCGCAAATACTTTCGTATTTGAATCGGAAGAATTCGAATTCGTCGAATTGGAATTTGCATCTGCATCTAAGTTTACAGTTGACTTTTCACTCGCACCTGAATCGATATCGGCACTGCTCCCTGCTTTGCCGCTGCCAACAGTTTGGTTGTCAGCGAGTTCTTTTTTGATGTTTTCATAAACGACCTTTTGCGGTTCGGTATTTGCTTGGTTGTTTTGATTTTTAGAAACCGAATTTTTCTGTGAAGAGTTATCGACTTCGATAGGCACTTTTTCGACTGTTGCGTTTTGCAATCCGCTACCGCGCAAAAAGATTTCGTTTACTACGCTTGCTGTTTCTGCCGCACCGGCAGCAGGTGTTGCAGCTTCGATGAAACTCTTCACCAGATCTCTGGCGAAAATATTCGTTTTGGGTTCGTCGATAAACTCGCGTCCGACGATCAAGCTCATTTGCAGGATAACGTTACTCTTACTCGTGTCGGTATCGACGCAAACCACGACGTCGTCGCGTGCTGGTGGGCGAAAATAATGCGTCGCCAGACCGTCTCGTTCGTCGATTGCCCGTTTCTTCAGAGCGAAAAATTCGAAAAAATCATCCTTTTCCGCGTCCTCTAGAGAAACGCCCGGCAGAGACTTCGCCGCCAGCGGCGAGGCGCTGAATACACTGACCGTCGCTGCTGTCAGAATCCACAACCAAAGTCTGCGCATCTCATCTCCGTCTCGATCTCACCGAAATCTCAGGCTTTGCGTGCTGTCGAGAGAATCTAGCCTTCAAGCGCCAGCCAACCTGTTCTCAGAGTAACACGCAATTAAGTTCAATATAACTTTTAACTCAACTAACAAGAGAGGCGAAACTTGAGACCGTACCCAGTTAATCGTTTTCAAGCTAGTCAAGAGATATCTTAAGGTTCTCTAACTGTAATGATCTGATGTGAATGAACATGGGCGTATCCCATGACATATAATGCCCGCTTCAGAGGCGCTCATTTGCATCGCGTTCAAATGAGGCTCAGAACGGAACGAATAGATCAATTGGAAATTTTGTAGATATGGTATCAAACGGAAAGTTCGGCGACACCAACACTAATACCATTCAGTTGCGAGCGATTGCGACGACGCATCATTCCGATTCTACATTTATAAATGAACTGGCACTCGCTCCTCGTGATTGCGCGCAAACAGTTTCGTTCTGCACGAGCGTCGCGTCCATCTCGAGGCGCATCGCCGCCATGCTCGAAAAAGGTTATGAACTCACTGCCGTAGCCGGGCATGACGGCAAACTGATTTCTGCTTTCACTAAAGCTACAAGACCAGATTCTTTAAACGTACTTGGTATCAATGATGCTGATCCAGGTATCAGTCACGCATATAGATTGAGTGCGAACACGTTACAGCACGTCGCGCATAATGGGCACGAATGGCTATTCGGATATTTGCCGGAAAAGAAATATCTATCGCAAGCTTTGATGAAGAGCATAACGATGGAAGCATTGCTTGCGCAAATTAAGGGAAATTGGAAACGTGGTTACCGAGTTACTTCCTTGACCCAGGGCGCCGGTCACTGGATTGCTGTTGCGACTCAATTACCGAACGCCGAAGAACAAAGTTATTTCACCGCCTGCGATGCTGAAGCATTGCAAGAAAAAACCAGGCAAGCCTGGGACGATGGTCGAAAGATCACTTGCATCACATATGGTGGCGGCAAGTGGTTAGTCATTTTAAACAAGACTGAAACCATTGCATCGCAAAAATGGGTGACCAGAAAAAGTTTTGTCGATCTCAGATCGAAAATTCGCGAAGAATGGTCGCGTGGCTTCCAGGTCACATCACTCGCTCGTGGCGAGGATGTTTGGTTGGCCGTTCTTTCTCGAATCAATCAGCAGTAATCTAGAATTTCCGCATACCGGAATTAGTTCTGTCATCAACAATTTCGGAAAGCGGAACGCCCACTGAGCCTGATGGTGGCTTGATACCGAGGAAGGTGGCAATCGTCGGTGCGATATCATGCGGACCTACCGGTCGCGAAACTTCTTTCGCTTTTAAACCTGGTGCGGCGAACATGATCGGCACAAAAGTGTCGTACGAGTAAACCGAGCCGTGTAAGCCAGTTTTCAGATTCCATGGATAGTGCATTAAAACAGCGTGTTGATCGGTCACGATGTGGACGCTGCCAGATCGTTTTGCGTGGAATGTGTTTCCGATTTTAGGCATGTGCGCGTGTCCGAAAGGCATGCGCCCTGAAATGATGTCAGAACGAGTCGCGGCAAAGGCAATGCCCGGATATTTCATGGCCTCGGTTGCGGCGAATGATTCCACTTCAGCCAGATTCAATTTCAAGATCTGTATCTGATCGACGTTTAAATACAAATATGGATAAACGAAAATCTGCAGGAGATCCGCATCGGTAGCGAATTTCTTTTTCAATGCTTCGTTAATGCGTTTCGGAAATTCTTGAGGGTCTATGCGCTTTGCTGGATAGTTCAAGGACTGCATGTACTCACTCACGTCAGCGACACCATGGTCAGCAGACAAAACGATTAAGGTTTTATCCAAACCGATGTTCTTGTCGATGAACGAAAAAAGATCTTCTAGATTTCGATCGACTCGCAGAACATTGTCTTCTGCTTCGAGGCTGTTCACACCCCATGTGTGTCCGACTAAATCAGTGGACGAGAAGCTCACCGACAAGTAGTCGGGTGTTTCGTTCTGTCCTAGCTTTTCTCTGGTGATCAGATCTTTTGTGAAAGCTAAAACTAGTTCGTCACTAACGACCGTGTAATCGAGACCTCTGTAGAATTTTTCCTTGTCCTGGTTGTCCAGCGACTTGGGCATTGTGCGACCAAGGTGCGCGAATGTTCCTTCCCATGGCATGTCATCGCGGTTTGCGCGCCAGTATGACTTTCGATCGTGCAACAAATCCCATGATTTACCTTTGTAGGAATCAGCGAGTTTGCGATCGTTCCAGCTTTTGAGCCAGCCTGGAATTTCTTTGTAATAAAATTCGCTTGTAACAAAATCGCCTTGAGAAAGCCAAAACGCTTTGCCGACTCTACCACCAGGGATGATGGCACTGCGATCTTTGCCGGACACGGCAAAAATCTTGGCGCGGTGCTCGGAAGCGATGTAAATTTCGTCAGCGATTGTGGTCGACTCCAGGTTGGCGGGCGAACGTCCACTGTTCGACTTTGCAGGATCCTTCTCGACATAATTGCTGAGGATTCTGTATTTATCGTCTTCGACGGAGTAGACGAGTTTCTTATTCGCCTCATCCCACCAGTCACCGCCGATGATACCGTGTTGCGCCGGCTGCCCGCCGGTAACTAAAGTGGCATGTCCCGGACCGGTTTCAGTATCGGCGTGCGTGTAATTTGCATTCACATAGTAGACACCGTTGTCCATCAGATAACGGAAACCACCTTTGCCGAATCTACGTTTAAAAATTCGGGGTAAATCGCCGCGTAATTGATCTATGGTTACTTGAAGCACGAGCCTGACTGAACCAGCGAGTGGCGCGACCTCTGCGGCGGACTTGTCAGGCGAGGCATTAACTACTGAACCGGTTTCAACGGCGATCAAGGTATTGCTCTTTGGGACGCCGTCACCATTCGACGCCGCTACAGGTGCCAACAAACCGGCTAATCCGAAAACTGCGCCCACCGCCAACGCGCTGCGCCTGCGGGCTTGCCAAATTTTGCGGTCGGACCTTGACTTTGATTTCATACCATTTCCATGGTGAGGTGCCTGCGAAACTTTAACATGATTGATTTTAGGCTCCATTAAATGGCACAGGACCGGACTTCGCCTTTGCAACGTTATTGCAACCCTGGGCGGCAATAATATCTTCACCGGCGAGAACGAAGGCACCCCAACTAACTTCTCGTAGCCCGCATCAAAGGTTAATGAGGTGGAGTCGATCCCCCAGCTCGGCTACTGCTTCAACGCTAAAAGACTCGTCGCCCCAGCGACGGGTCTTTGCACTTTAACTATCAGGTGGCATTGAAAAGTCCTTGGAAAAGAATTTATCGTTTAGTTCTCTCAACTGGTGCACACTGATACCACATACGGCATTGACACTAAATCCAATACTGCGGGTTATACCGTATGTAGTGCAAGCTCAGGTTCTTTAAAGCTTGAACTTGTTTCGTGCCCACTCTCGATAGCGCGGAAAGTTAGCTCTCACCACATCAGTGTCTTTGCCGTTTGCGCCCATCAATCCTGCAAAACATTCAGCAAACGCTTCACGTGCGCCTGTGTAGCCAGGCTTGGTGTAATACCACAATCTCGATTTTACATCATCCGACATTTTATCCACATCAGACTGGTAGATATCGAGCACGTCTTTTGTTTTTGTAAAAGTGCCGGAACTCTCATCAACAGCGTGACCGAGTTCATGATAAAGCACGTTCGTTACAGAACCTGAATCAAAAACTTCATCGCCAAGTTTCGTTGAGTCTGGAATAATTTTTCGTTCGTAAATATAGACATCATGACCATAACATCTGGCGGCATCCTGCGCCAAGTGCAGACCTTCGGCATCGAGTTTGCCTTTAAGCATATCCGGCCATTTATCGGTGATGTTCGGTGCGATGTTCACGGTGGCACCGCCCGCGTCGAGGATTTCATAAATATTCGGTGGCAGAGTATCGACAATGCGCGTGACAGTATCGATGGTGCTTTGCCCGACAGCCTGGTGATTAAACAACGGTGGAACAACATTGATTCGATGTTTGAATTCCACACGAGTGGTGGCAGTCGCCGGAGTTCTAACCGGCACCGCGCTTGTCGTAGTGGCATTCTCGTATGATTTCACGCCGCTTATGTGGTCGATGTACGCTATCAATTGACCGCATATTTTTGCGACTTTGCCATCGGCATTGTTGTTGAGCGTAGCCACGTATTCTTGCTTCGCAAGCGCGAGTTCGTTCATCTTCATGTGCGTGTTGGCGAGTTCGTAATGCGCCTGCCAGCACGTCGGCTCTTTCTTGATGATGTATTCGAAAAATTGTTTCGCTTTGGAATATTGACCGGCTTTATAAAATTCGATGCCCTCGGTCAGCAAAGTTTCGGCAGCATTCGCCGGTGAAGCGATCAACAACACTGCTGAAAGCACCAAAAACCGCGATATTGCTTTCATACTCGTCCCCCGGTTTGGCAGCTCAGTCCAATAATTCAATGGCAGCGATTATACACCGTCTGCCTGTGGCGATTCGCAGAACGGACCGACTGGACGCCTGAAAGGCTATGAGTCTAAAGCTCTGTTGAGCTTATAGATCAGATGGGAATAAAGGCCTCGGAGGTCACTCGAATGTCTCGACCACATATGGATCCGAAGTCAAATAGGCTCGCGCTGGTCCTAATGTCACTTTATCTGTTTTTGGTCTCGCCGATCGCAACGGCGATTGCTGCTGATAATACGAGCGCGGAGCTCCATTCTGAGCGCACGCACATCATTGCGGCAAATGATCTGGGTCCGGAAGGACCAGAGCCAGGGGGTGCGACGGGTGCCCAGAGTTCTTCAACGAGCCGATTGAAACGGTCGAGCCCGCCACCTGCAGACGCTTCGGACGATTCGAATAAAGAATTAAACGGTGACACCAATCGTGAGCCAGGCAACGGAGCCGATCGCGATGGCGGTCGCTCAGATTACGGCAACTCCGAATCCGACGAGATGCCTATGCCTGCGCCTAGTTTGCTGAAACAAGCGAACCCGACACAGAATGACAGCGAGCCGAATGCCGTGGTCGAGCGCCTTTTAATCTCGGCGCTCAACAGTCGGTGATGGATGGCGGCATCGATGACGAAGGCACCAACCTGCAGGGCGGGGCTGCAGCGTCAGTTGATAATCAGTTTCCGACACTCGGTGGTGCGGCGTCAGCCAATAACAAAAAGCCGCTCAAGGGTACAGCGACTGGCAGCACTCTCAAAAGTGGTCTCACTGAAGTCCAATTGCAAAAATTGGCTAATCACGATCTGGTGCTCATAATCGATCAATCAGGTTCGATGCACACGCCCGACTGTCCGATATCCGGAATGGGGCGAGTGGGCGGAACCGTCATGTCGATGCTGTTGGGTTCGATCGCCTGCGTCAGTCGCTGGCAGTGGTGCAAAGAACAAACTCTGCACCTTGCCGAACAAACGAGATATGTGTCGGCAAAAGGATTGAGTGTGGTTTTGTTCTCCGGTGGTTTTAAAGTTTTTACCAACGTCACTCTCGATCAGATTCCGCAAATCTTCAGCCGCGCGGCTCCGGAAGGCGGAACGAATTTAACCGATCCATTGGTCGCGACCTTTCGAGACTACCTGCAAAGAAGAGAATTGACGCACGGCAACGTGAAACCGTTAGGCATCGCGATCATCACCGACGGTCGGCCCAATAACGAAAACACAGTGAGACAAGCAATCGTTGAAGCGACCCTGCGTATGCGCAATCCCAACGAGATCTCCGTCACCATTTTTCTGATCGGAAACAGCGCTTACACGGGGCAAGGATTCGTGACTGATCTAGAACGTAACCTGCCACGATACGGTGCGCGTTACAACATTGTTCGCGCAGTTACCTTTGGTGAACTCATGAAAGTGGGCTTGGCCAGGGCTCTTGCAGACGCGTTGTAGGCGAATGGAATTACTTCGATATCATGAAAAATGATGTTTTTTCATCAACAGGAGTTCTCCTTCCACTGGTTGTGCCGGCGATAATCGAAGTCGTCTTGATTTCAATTATTTTTGCCTCGCTGCTCGGGCTGAAACATACGCAGGACGAAGTCACCGCCACTGGTGCGTCCCTTGTTAAGTTTGATTCCATATACCATAGCGCTGCGTCTTCCGCATTGAAAGTACTGACAGAAGAGGACGAGACGCTCGTCGCCTCGCTGCGTCCGATCAGAGAGTCGCTTAACCACGACATTACTCAACTGAAAAATTCATCCGATATTCAGTCGCTGGGCACGGAAACCACCAAACCATTCATCGCTGTTCTGACCGATTTGAGCGAAACGATCGAAACCGTCGAAGGTGTGAAGAAGAACGATCAACCGGTCGATCAAAGCATCTTGATGGGAAAGGCAAATGAACTTTTAGAGGAAATTAAAGGCCCGGCTGAAAAATTGCGCGAGAAGCTAAACGCAAAACACAAAGGACTGGTCGAAGGAAATGCCGCTGGTCAAGCGACTCTGCTGGCTCTGTTGGTGGCAGCACTGGTGACACCTGCACTGTCTGCGATTTATGCCTTTATCTTTGCCGATAATTTATCGAAACGTGTTACCGCGCTCCACGACAGCGTAATCAAAATTTCTCTTGGTCGAGGCATTGAAAATACTCTGCCTGGAAATGACCGATTTAACGTTATTCATGGCGATATTCAGCGGCTATCTGTAGCTATGGCCCGCAGCCGTCAGCGCGAGCGCGCGATGATTGATAGCGCCGGCGAAATCATATGTTCGCTGGACGAATCTTTGAAACTCTCGGAAGTCAATCCCGCAATTCACAGCGTCCTTGGTTACGCCGAGGATGAATTGTTGGGCACCAATATTCAATCGTTGATTCATCCTGACGATCGTGACATGTCTTACAACGAGCTTGAATCGATCAAATCAAAAGCGTTTTCTGAAAAGTTTGAAGCGCGGCTCAAACACTTTGACGGCGAGTATCTCTACACTCAATGGTCGGTTAACTGGTCGGCTGAGGATCGCTCAATTCTGTGCGTGATACACGACATTTCGGATCGCAAGGCCGCCGAGAAATTGAAGCAAGACGTTATCGCTATGGTGAGCCACGATCTACGCGCGCCGCTCACGTCCATCGGTGTAGTGCTGGACATGTGCATGGAAGGCGCGGCTGGAACACTTAACGACCGTGGCAAGCGTCTGGTCAGTCGCGCACAAATATCAGTGTCGTCGCTGATTTCGATGATTAAAGATTTGCTGGATATAGAACGTTTCGAAGCCGGTGGCTTAGCACTGAATTACGAAAATTCAAACGCGGAAGAGTTGATTCAACGAGCGGTAGACATGGTGAAACCCGAGGCAGAGCGCAAGAAGATCAATCTCGATATCAGTTGCGATGGTGTTCCGTTCATCTGCGATGGTGAAAGAGTAAATCGAATTCTCGTCAACCTGATCAACAACGCAGTCAAATTTTCCAAAGAAAACAAAACGATTTATGTAACCGGCAAACTGTTGAAACATCGCTCGGAACCGGCTGAAGTCGAATTTCAGATCATCGACGAAGGTCCCGGAATTCCGACGTCTAAGGTTGATACTCTTTTCGATAAGTTCACACAAGTCGGCACAGGTAGTGAAGGCGAACGTTCCGGCAGCGGTCTTGGATTGGCAATTTGCAAAGCTCTGGTTCAAGCGCATCGCGGCAAGATCGGCGTAAAGAGCACCATTGGCGAAGGAACGAATTTTTGGTTTCGTCTTCCTGAAGCAGGTCCAATGGAATCGCATGCTCCTCCTAACATTCGAACAACTCAATGAAAAATACTGCCTACTCCAGCTTTTTGACATCAGCACTGGTGGTGCTGGTTAATCTAATGCCACTACCAGCAATGGCTAGCGAAGATAAGCTTTATGATTACTTGATTCGATTCGGCACGGCGCTAGACGCGTTTCAACTTCGGAGATATCCGGAAGCTGAGGCTATGGCGAGTAAATTGTACGACGATGCTTGTCGCGAAGGCCTGGATAAACCCAGTGCCAGTAAGGTTTTTCATTCGTCATCCGGTTTGGATAAAGTGACACCACTGTTACGAGTTCCAGTCAAGTACGGCACTGTCTATCAGCGTTTATTTATCGAAATTAGAAAATTGCGAGGCTCAACGCAATCGGCGGCTGGAAAATATGCGCTGGCGGGGAAAGAGCTTCAATCGATTGTTGACCAATATCCGGATTTTGTTGACTGCAGAACCGCCCTTTCGATTCATTATCGAAGATTGAAGGATTACGACAAAGCGCTTCAGGAGCTGGATAAAGCGGCACAGAAAAATCCACGTCTGATCTCGATATTCTACTCACGCGTTTTGATTTATCGGGAGATGGGCAACCGCGAGCAAGAACAGAAGGCGGTCGTTGAATACAACCGTCTGCGCGTTGCTCAGGAAAACGAAGTCGGTGATTTCATTCGGGGAACATCCGCAGGCGCTGATATCAAAGCTGATGAGAAGAAAGCAGAACATATGATCGCCGCTCATCCGACTCAATCCAGTCCGATTGCAGTCTATGCAGACATCATCAGTGGTGACCGATTGGAAGATGCGCGGAAGTACGCTTCGATTGCGATCGCCGTAGGATCGCAGCAAAAATTCGGATACATCAGCAGGTCCGATATAAATTTGGATTTGAATTTGTTTCGCGAAGCCGAAGCGGACGCCAGCAAAGCGATCGAAATCGATCCGAAAAATTTGGACACGCGAATTACAAGGGCTCTGGCCTACATCAACTCGAATCGCTTGAACGAAGCACTGAGTGATTTGAATTTCGCCATTACTCATGTGCCGTCCTGGGCGACACCGTACTCCTACCGAGCCGCAGTGTACATCGAACAAGGTGAGTATAAAGAAGCTCTTGAAGACGCTCGCAAAGCCGTCAGAATTGACACGGAAGATCCACTCGGGTTCAACATTCTGGGATTGTGTTACTGTCGATTAAAAATGTATCCGAG
>Ga0163144_10001388_pt1 | contig 57187 bp, 53 predicted proteins | sample OliLak19BULKMAT1_FD_123175 | JGI IMG/M metagenome (GOLD analysis project Ga0163144, IMG submission 123175) | Freshwater microbial mat bacterial communities from Lake Vanda, McMurdo Dry Valleys, Antarctica - Oligotrophic Lake LV.19.BULKMAT1 | ecosystem: Environmental > Aquatic > Freshwater >...
CGGGAAGTGAAATACTCAAGTATTTCTTGAATAGTAGGCGAGATCCTTTTTGCCTCGTTATATGCCGGAATAATTATCGAGATATCCATATTTTTACCTATATTTATCCCAATAAGAAATTTCCGAATACTTTTTTTGTTTAAAACCTTCGGTTTACTTAAAATATTTTGTTGGTATAACTATTTATCATCCCTCCGGGGGATCGTAAGTCCAAAAAAAAGATTTTCTTTAGTTAAAGTTGTTTTTTGAACTTACTATATGCATTCTAAGCATTCTAAGCCTTTTGATTTAATTACAACAATCCTATAAACTTGCAGCGTTGTAAGAATTTCTTATTTTTACCTCACCTCTGAACGGTTTACTGAAGTACTGGAGCATAAAATGAAGATCGCAGTTATTGGTAGCGGATATGTTGGCCTTGTTGCAGGAGCATGTTTTGCTGATACAGGCAACGATGTGGCATGTGTAGATATTGACGAAAAGAAAATTGAGAATTTAAAAAATGGTATCCTGCCAATTTACGAACCTGGACTTAGTGATTTAATTGAAAGGAATACTCAGAGCGAACGACTAAAGTTCACAACGAATCTAAAAGAATCAGTTGAAAATTCTGAAATTATTTTTATAGCTGTTGGCACTCCTCAAGATGAGGATGGTTCAGCCGATTTGAGTCATGTACTTTCTGTTGCCAAAGGAATCGGGCAACATATGAATTGTCCAAAAATCATTGTTGATAAATCAACAGTCCCTGTTGGAACTGCTGCTCTAGTTACAAAAACAATTAAAGAATACACAAAACATGACTTTGAAGTCGTAAGTAATCCTGAATTTCTTAAAGAAGGTGCTGCAATTGATGATTTTTTAAAGCCAGATAGAGTTGTTGTTGGCGTATCTAGCGAAAGAGCTGAACGAACTATGCGTGAGTTATACGCTCCATTTGTAAGAACGAATAATCCAATCTTGGTAATGGATGTTCCTTCTGCTGAAATGACAAAATATGCGGCTAACGCCATGCTTGCTACAAGAATTTCATTTATGAATGAAGTTGCAAATTTGTGTGAAAAAGTTGGAGCGAATATTGACTCCGTAAGAGTTGGCATTGGAACTGATAGTAGAATAGGAATGCCATTTCTATTTCCAGGTATCGGCTACGGTGGATCGTGCTTTCCCAAAGATGTACAGGCCTTGATTCGTACAGCTAAGGAACATGGAGTGGATTTAAGAGTTTCAAAATCTGTCGAGGAAGTTAACTTTGATCAAAAAGAAAGCATTGTTAAAAAAATCGTAGCTCATTACGGAAATAAAAATATTACTGGCATGACATTCGGTGTTTGGGGTCTTGCTTTTAAACCACAAACTGACGACGTTCGCGAAGCTCCTGCTTTAGTAGTTTGCGAACAGTTGATTAACCTGGGAGCTAAGATTCAGGCATTCGATCCCGAAGCTCTTGAGACCTTTAAGATAGCTTTTGGTAATAATCCAAAAATTACTTACCACGAGTCTAACTATGCTGCTATCAATGGAGCCGATGCTCTCATTATTTGCACAGAGTGGAATGCTTTTAGACAGCCTGACTTTAACCGTATTAAAAGCTCTCTAAAGAGTCCGATTGTTTTTGATGGACGAAATATTTTTAGTCTTAATGAAATGAAGAAAATGGGAATTACCTATTACTCAGTGGGTCGACCTACGGTAAGCTAACCGTGTGGAAATCTTACCTCAGTTAATAGTCAACGCTCTGATTACAGGTAGCATTTATGCTCTTGCAAGCTCTGGACTAGCGATCACTTACGGCTTACTTAAAATTTTAAATTTTGCTCACGGCCATCTTATGATGGTTGGTGCTTATATTTTTTACCTGGCAAGTGTTCAGATTGGTCTTAGCCTGCCGCTCTCTGCTTTTTTTACGATCATTGTAGGTGGTGGTCTGGCAGCAGTTTCTTTGCTATTTTTCGTAGAACCTTTTTTAAAATACAGCTTCTTTCTGGTTTTTGTTACCACCTTGGCACTTTCAACTATCCTCGAATCTGCTATCTCCATGATTTTTGGTGTGAATGTTAAATCTTTAAGCCAAGGCTACGACACGCAGAGTATAGAATTTTGGGGAATTTATATTACTCCAATACAGATCGGTATTATCGTTAGTGCAATCTTAATTCTTGGAATATTAGGATTTATTATTCACTTTACTTCAGTGGGACGTCGAATTCGCTCTCTTTCCGAACATCCTTATGGAGCTCAAGCGATTGGTGTTAACAGAAAACAAGTAAATTTATTTTGCTTTATTATAGCTACCCTTTTGGCTTGTTATGCGGGAATCATGGTCGGTTTCGAAACAAATATCCAACCTACGATGGGAAATTCTTTTACAATCAAAGCCTTTGCCGCCATGATCCTTGGTGGCCTGGGTAATATGTGGGGCACTGTTGCTGGAGCATATATTTTGGGTTTTGTTGAAAATTTAAGTATTGGCTTTGAATTCGGGGGCTACAGTATTCCAGCTGGATACAAAGATGCTTTTGCATTCTTAATTATTCTTTTAATTCTTCTTTTTAAGCCAAAGGGACTTTTTCTTAAGGAATCACGATCGGCCTAATGGACTACTTAATTCATCTTTTTATTTTGATCTGCATATATTTAATCCTGGCTCAGGCATTTAATCTTCCTTTTGGAGTAGGTAGACTTTTTAATCTGGCTCATGTCGCCACTTACTCAATTGGGGCATACACCACTGCGATTCTTTCTACAGAGATGGGGTTGGGATTTTTTACTTGTATTTTAGTCAGTATGATTATTGCTGGAAGTTTCAGTTTGTTAATCGGTGGAATTTCTTTAAAATTATCACATGATTATTTCGCAATCGGGACAATTGCCTTTAGCTCTGTCATTTCTGCACTTTTAATTAACTGGAAAAGTCTCACTCGGGGTGTTCTGGGTATTCCTGGAATTCCTCGACCTGAAATTGCTGGGATTGATTTTTATAATAATACTAACTTTCTTATTCTAGCCTTGTTTTTTGTTTTATTTACTCAATTTATTTTATATATCGTCCTTCACAACTGGTACGGAAGAAGCCTCAGAGCTCAGGCCGAATACCCCCATGCTTCATCATCTCTAGGAATTAATAATATTTGGATTAAAACTTTAAGCTTTGTTATTGCTTCATCTTTTGCTGGATTGGCAGGAAGTTTTTATGCTTACTATATCAACTACATCGATCCCTCTTCATTTTCTCTAACAGAGATGATTTTTGTATTAACAATCGTTGTGGTTGGAAAACCTGGATCTTTTTGGGGTGTTATCTCATCAACGATATTTTTAGTGTTTTTACCCGAGCCTCTGCGCTTCATTGATATTCCTCCAAGTATTTTGGGCCCCATGAGACAGATGCTTTATGCTTTAATTTTATTTGCAGTTGTTCACTGGAAGAAAGAAAGTCTTTTTCCTGTTGAACGGGCTATCTAAGGTAAATTTATGTTGAAAGTTGAAAATGTTGGCTTTTCTATCGGCGGAACAAATATTCTTAATGGAATATCATTTGAAATCACTGCTGGAGAAACTGTCGGAGTAATTGGACCTAACGGAAGTGGCAAAACAACTCTTTTTAATTGTATCAGTGGTTTTAATTTTCCACAGGCTGGTAAGGTAATTTTTAAAGACCATGAGATTACTTACCTACCTGCTTTTAAACGTGCACGTCACGGATTGGGCAGAGTTTTTCAGAATTTTTCAATATTTAAAGAGATGACTGTTACTGAAAATATTGTGACTGCCCTTGAAGGCAAGCAAAAACTAGGCAGTACTTTTTTCCCTTGGAGTAAAAAAACAAAAGAAAATATTAATACTGCACATGAATACTTAAAAAAAGTCGGACTGCAAAGTAAGGCCAAAGATAAAGCTGGCAGTCTCTCGGGTGGTCAGATGCGTCTTTTGGAAATTATCAGAACCCTGGCATTTGGAGCTGATATGTTTTTATTAGATGAACCCACAGCTGGCGTTTCACCCAAAATGAAAGATGATATTTCAGCCTTGATTCGAGTCCTACAAACAGAAGGCAAGACAGTGGTCGTTATTGAGCATGATATTAATTTTATTCAGAAGTTTTGTGGCCGAATCATAGTGCTAGATGTTGGCCAGGTTGTACTAGATGACACACCGGAGAATGTTAGAAAGAATCCGCTTCTGCAGAAAGTTTATTTTGGGAATAATTAATTCGGCGTCATCACAGTTTCGGGATTACTGCCACCTTTAACTGTTTCAGCAGGAGTACCAACATTGTGGATACCAATCCCTTGTGATGTTGACTGAACTAAGACTGCATTACAGGCAAGTTCCAAGCATAATAGATCGCGTGGCCCAAGCTTGATTCTTCTGCGCTCTTCTTCAGAACGACCAGTTACAATACGGAGCCAGCAAATTTCCTCACCACTTAAGCGACCATTAGCACCTTTTGGTTTATCACGATAAAGCTTAATTAAGATGTCGCCATCTTTTCCACGCATGATTACGTTTTCATCTAGTGATTCAACACCATAAAGAAAAGCACGAGCTGTTGCCCATAAGCCGCCAATGGCTTCAAGAGGCAAAGTTAAATCAACCGCACCCACAGAGTCTGGCTGTGTTTCGCCATTAACAACTGGTTCGTACCAGAGTTTTAAACCATTTGATCCGGGGATTAATTCAAGACGACCGAAAGACTTGTTGATAGTAAACGTAATTCCGCTTCCCATAACCTCAATTTCCTCTGTTACCTAAAATAAACTACTTCTTGCTTTGTTGATTACCATGTCTGTTATGCGCATTTGGGGAACCTGCATCGCATAAAGATCTCAATTAAAATCTTCCTAAGAATGGTAATTAACATACCTCATTTAAAATAAAATGTCTCATTTGTGTTTTATGATTCAAGCTGTGTTTTCAAAGTATTAATAAAAACTTATAACATATTGATTTAATTGTACAATATACTAGTGAGATTTGTCTTTTACGTATCTTTCTTTATTTGCACGTAAGGTTTCAATAGCTTTATTACTTTCACTTTCAGCATTTTTCCCATCAGACAAATTAGTGGATTTTTTAACCGCCACCGTTGCTTGAGAAGGAGAGGCCGGAGCAACAGGAGCTTGTGGTTGTTCGGTGGCAGTAACGCGGCCTCTTCCCCGACCACCAGGCATAATACTTAATCTAAACGGTCCGGCATTGGCTGGATCTTCCTCTTTTCTAACTTCGGCAGATTTGGCTTGAACATGTGGAGGGGTTCCATGTGAAGGTGGTGGTCCACTTCCAAAATCCTTCTTCATAAAGGAAGTTTCCTTCTGCTCGGTAAATAAAATTTGCTCATCTACCCAATCAGCAAGTCCAAGCTCGTCTTTTTCAAATCTTTCTAGACGAGGAATAAAATTTCTTCCTAGCCAGCTATCTGGAATATCAGCATCAAACCAAAAGCTGCGGCCCTTTACGACTCGACCATCACCTAGATCGAACCAAGCCAGGCCTTTCTCGGCTGACATTTCATGTTTTAATTCTTCCGGGCTTACCAGATCAGCCTCATCTTCTGAAAGACTAACTGTTTCTGATTCACCTCCAGAGGATCGAGCTTCAAGATCAAAGAGGCCCTTTACTGCTTTCTCCATTCGACCATAGGTAATTCCTTGACCGACCGTACGTTTAGTAGTGTTAACTTTACCAATCCATTCGGCCATATCAGAGGCGGTACGATTATCACCAACTCGCATAGTAACTTTAAGATTCACGTTGGCCATGACTCTTTCGTAGAAAGATTCACTTAAACCTAAGGAGCTATCAGTTAGACCACCAGCAGATTGAGCTCCAAAGAGGAGTGCAAAACGTCCCTTACGTGCAAGTTCAAATAGATTGGCCCAGGTTGGACCAAAGGTTGAAGAACCTTCATCCACAATTACTAGATGTGGATCTTCTAAATTTAATTCACGAGAAGATGTTATCTCACCAATTGAAACTTCTAAGTCTTCACGGAATACTTTTACTAATCGTGCAGCTGACTCAGCTTCTTCCAAGCGCGGCAACATAAAATAGATAATCTTACCTCTTAGAATAGCATCGGTTAACACAAGATCGGTGTGGCGAGTGCAGAGCATTTGTCCAGATTCACTGCCAGCGATGGCATGAAGCTCAGAAGAGATGCCGCGCAAGTTATCTGTAATACGAGCGTGATCTAATTGTCCTTTTGCAGTTCTATAGCTTGCCGCTAAATGACCTAACTCTTTAAGGGCTTGTTTGGCTCCAATTCTAGAGAGGAGTCTTCTTATATGAGGATATGAGATATTAAAAGCTGACAAAGCAACTGCAATATCTCGAATCGACCAAGAAAGTCCGAAACTCTCCATCGCTCGGACTAATCTGTAAATAGCATCAGCAGCCATACGATCGTAATGCTTAGTTACACTTTGATCTGAAGTTGGAGGCAGTCCGGCTCTTAAGACTTTTCTGGCTTTTACGTCAGCTCTTTGATCAGTTTGTACAAAATTATAACTATGAATTGCATCGAATGGATCTACGACAATTAGATCTTCAATACGTCCAGTGACCATGGCCATAAAAATAATATGTGCTAAAGTTCCTGAATCTCTTTTAGCATCAATAAAAGTTAAACCGCTGGCTCGTCCGCGTGCCATTTGTTGAAAAATAATCGATTCGAGCCAAAGGGTTTTACCAACACCAGTTTTAGCAAAGACAGCGGCATGGGTACAAAGCTCATCTTCACCGATCCAAATTGGCTCGCCTGTATCAACTTCAAAACCGATCAAGTATTTATCGATCATGGTTTTGCCTTTAGCTCGGGCTTCCGCCAAAGCTTTTGCAAAGGCATCTCTTTTAGGCGGCATTCCTAATACTGCCCTGCCTCCCCTTTTGGCAATTTCCTTCTCTCTTTCTTTTTCAAGCCAATAATGAACAGCAAGTTTGCGAGCTGTATCTGCAAATGCAAGCATCGGGGCTATGCCGAGTGCAAACATCATAGCTGGCCCAATAACTTCTCCGAGTGGACTAGCTGCCAAGCCTAGAGTTGCAGCCATGGTTAAGGCTGAGGCAACAATACTTTTACGCCTTTCCTCCGACTTAATTTCGTCAAAACTATTTACTTTATAATTACGCGCCATAACAAAATCTTAAAAATTTTCTGCATTTCCTAGATCTTGAGAATCTAAAGATTCTCCTCTGCGATACTTTTCAAACTCTTCCATGTTATCAACGGAGGTGACTGAAAAAACTACATCAAATTTTGACGCCCACTGCGGACCCCATCTATCAATAATTCTTGTTGCTCTCAAGGCTACAATCCCTAGGCGACATTCACTTATCAGTTCATGATTATTGAAATCTTCGGATTCTCTTTTAAGGGCTAAAAATATTATTGAGCTATCTGGTACTGTGCCTTCACCTACTCTTTTACCAAGCCAACTAAATGAATTCAGTACTACTCTTAAAGCCGACCATTCATAGAGAACCTTTGGATCAATACCATGATCTTTGGAAAGTCTGGCGATTTGTTCGTTACTTAAAGGAGAAAATATTTTTATATAATCCGGGACACGTACTGTACCTGTGGCAAGTCCCTCTGCCATCGCTAAGCGTTGCCTGTTGCTAACAACCGCCACAAGTTCAGCAAGTCTCTTAGTATATTTTGGATCTATGCTTTTTCGGAAATATTCAATTAACCTAGTAACTGGCATATAAATCATAGTGCCAGAAGCAATAATAGATCCCAAACTCTCATCACTAGCCACCATTAGATCATCAAAGAAACTCTTGATCCAAGCATCGTGAATTCCACAAACTAATCCGTATAATTCCACCTCATCAGTAACTTCTACTAATTCATGTGGACAAGCTAAGAGAACTTCCGCCCATTGCCTAGCAGCTCGGATTTCCGGAGAGAGCTCTTGTAAGAATTTTACTGGGCCATAGACGCTTCGTCTTGAATTATAAATGATTGCGCGGCGAATAGTATTTCTCTCTTTGGAATTATACTCGTCAGCATATTCTGGAATCGAGTGAAGGATCGATCTTGCACAGAGTTGGGGAAAATTTGATGTTCTTACGAAAACTCCGATCTCTTTATTATAAGCCATTACTTTGCCAGCTTCTTCAGCCAGCACGATGGTAGCTAATTCTTTAGCACTGAGTTGTGTCATGGCAATTTTAAGTGCTGGAGTAAGAACTCGATTCAATGCAAATTTTAATTTTTGAGCATACTGTTCTGCTGATATTGGACCAGTATGTGCAGCTTGTTCATCATCAAGAGTTAGTTCAGAAATTCTGTCAATGTATTTAAGATAGGTTTCCTGTAAAGAAAGAGCGGCTTCTAAAACAAGAGCGGCATGCTTGGCTAATTCTGTTTTTTGATATGCTTTCTCAAGTAGACCTACTTCATTTCGTGCAGCAACAAAAGCTGGCCATTCTTTGTAAGCAAGAATGATTCCTGCAAGGGAAGAATTTGTAATGTTTGCAACTTTATGGGCTTCTAATACCTTACCCAGTGCAGAAACTTTTACTTCGGCTGGTGTTGAAGTTTTTGGACATGCTAACCCAGGAACTTGTAAATCAGGAGCACCACTTGCATCTACTTTTTTAACTTCGCCACGAATACCAGAATAAAATAATCGACCATTTGTCTGACGACCTAAGAGATCGTTGGCTCTATAAATTTTCCAAGATTGCATACTCCATATTATGGCTGCTGCAACTGCAACTATCCAAAACTTCCACCAAGCGACGAGCATGAAGGCAACACGGATAAGACCGATATGTAAAGCGATCCATGTTTTTGAAACAAAATCATCGGAAGCTGGAACAAGTTGTGCACTGCTAATTAATAATGTTGCAACCCAATCAAGTGTCGAGGCTGCACCTTCGCCTAATTTATCAGAAAGCCAGTTAGCATAAAAATCTCTGGAATTCTCCATCTCAATAAGCTGAGAGGAATAAACTAAGCTGCTCAGTTCTTTTTCTTTATTTCCTAAAAGATTTGCAGCAACAACGTAAAGGACAAAAAGACATGATCCAATAAAAAGTACAAAATATAGAATTGGTTTAAGGGCTCCTGCTCCGCCACCCTTGCGAGAAAGATCTCCTTTCTCACTTGCCGAATTGCCTGAATTAGAAGAAGACAAAATAACCTCCAAAAAATTTCTACTACGCCAAAACCAAAATACAATGACAGAATAAATTGTATGGACAAATCAAAGTAGTAAATTGATTTGCTTCACTATTGTAACGATGGGTCTGTAACAAATCAAACTTCTAAGATACCTACCTCAAACTAGGCGAAGACAGCCCTTCTAACTCATATTATTCAAAAATAGCACCTAATAGTGCCTTAGAACTATCTGTAGTGTTTTGAAATTATACGAATTTTTTTGAGATTGCAGGATGCAGTTACGAATCTTGCAATCATAACAATCGTAATTCAAATATATGAACCTAATAAAACCCATAAAAAACAATAGATTCAAGATATTAGCAAAACTTTGGGGTCAATCTAACTTTTTGTCTCGTTTCTTTCTGCAAGTAGTCTTTTTAATTCCTAATCTAGGCTACGCAGATGATCAAACTCTTAATAACACTAGCCAAGAATCTACTATCTCCTCGGTACGTTACACTGAGCGTACTGAAAAGATGCATTACGTGAAGAGAAGTTCAGTAGAATTTGGAAGTTGGGAAACAAGTCTAGATTCAAATCGTAAACGGGTAAACTCGGAAGAAGTTAGAGCACGGCTAGAAAAGTATCGTGAGATACAAAAGTCAGCAATCTCTAAGTTCGTAACAATTCCTGAGCTGCCAAGATGCGATAGATCTGCCACTAAGATCAAAAAAGATCAAATGCGGTGGAAAGAAGAGCAAAACTTCCAGATAGATATTCTTTATTATGATGCTCTTTCTGCCCAGGAAAGATCCACTGCTGAAATGTGGGTTGGTAGAAAGGTGGCATATGATTCAGAGAATATCGAATCAGGAATGCGTTTCGGTAATTTACTAGGCATCCGGTGTTTACCAACTCGAATAGTCCTGACAAAAAAAGGACTTGAACTTCGAGAAGGAGAATCGGCTTGGAAAATGAATTCCAAGGACAAAGAAAAGCCAGGAAAGGCTTTCGAGAAAGAGATTCAACAGGTTCGTAAAAGCTACAGATAAAAGTAGCTCCGTTTTTTAGGGATACTTAAGCATTATATTTTCTAGGTTAGCTTAAGATCCTCACTTTTAAACAAATAAATAAAATATGGGTTTTCTAACGAACTTTAAGCTTCTAAAGCGGAAACTCCGTGTTTTTAAAGAAAGCTTTTTACAAATTTTTATTCCCTCTTGCCTCACTCTTGATAGTGACTTCGCAAATTTTTGCACAAGATATTACCGCTGATGTTCCAGCAAACATTCCTACCTACATGCATGGAGCCCCAAATTCAGTAGCTAATTGGGTCAATATTTATGCCCAAATGATGGCGGAAGTTGAATGTGTTGATCTTAAAATTGAAGGGATATGTGCAGATGGTGAGCCTCTGTGGGGATTTAGAGTTCCAGTTCAGATGGTTGAAGTAGTCAGGAATGTCGGAGAGACTATGCTTGAGCTTCCAATTGAAAATGATATTGAATATTTAGATTACGAACTGTTTTATACTGATGCTGCTACCTATTTAAAAACAAAAATACCTTCGGTTGATGGTCCCCTTTCTTTTGATGAAAATCTGAAAAAACGATCTGGAATAGCTCCTGGTTTCCAAGAAGGAGCAACCTTTGGCCAAGCTCATGTCTACTCACTTCCTACTGATTACATGCCAGTAATTCTCGATTTTCTACCACCGGTCTGCACCACTTGGCTCGAATACGATCCGATTAAGACTGATGTTTATCCTAATCAAGCATTATGGAGATTTCCTGATTTTACTTATGGAGCTTTACCCGGCAGTGAAAATGTTTCTCCAATGGATTGCGCATTTTATGACATGACAACAGGCAAAACTCAGCCCGGATTAATTGATGTTCCGCATACTAATTTAGGTGGTTTGGCGTTAGCTGAATCGACCTGCCTTAGTGCCTGGGGCGGAACAGTATTTCCTTTGGCTGGTTTTTCATACGCTGCCAGTACATATGTTGGAGACTTATTAAGAACTGTCAAAGCGATTGAATTGGGACCGTATGCTCAAATATTGGGCGGTCAATATCAAGGTGGACCAACACATTCAATCAATAAGGAAAAAGATGCTTTCAAAGATTATTATAATGGATCTAGTTGCATTGAATACGGAGCAAAAGATGGTGATGATTTTCCAAATGAATCAGAGGAGAAAGAAGTCATCACGCACTATGTACACTTTCAGAAACGGTATTGTTGCTATTAAGGATGTATGAATTTTAGAGAGAGATTTATTGGAACAATTTTGGTTATTCTTGGCTTAGGTCTAGGCTTTGCTATTGATGCTATGGGCGAGGTTCCTGGAACATTTTTCAAAAAGAACTTAGCAAAATGTTTTTATTGTGATGCATCTGAAGCAATTAAGCCCGGCTTTAGTGTTGATACTCCGCAAGTTCAAAATGCTAGAGCCCTGATGAAAATTGAAGAATCTAAGGCTGGGATAAATTCTAATGACTTAAATTCTGATCGAGTGATTGGAGTTGATGAAAAAGCACCACTTGCTTTTAAAGAGCTTGTTAGGGCCTATGAGACCGGCAATACAGAATCGGCATTTAAAGCAGCTAAGAGTTGGGTCAAATACCAAGATAAGATTCTTAAAAGAACAACTGACATTGAAACTTTAGTTCGAAAAGCTCGCCTTGAACTCTCTTCTGTAACCGAAAAAGATCCGGAACAAGAGTCAAATGATTACTTATTAAAATTGACTAAAGGCGAAACTTCCGAGAGAGAGAATCCATTAAAACTTTATTTCTTCTTTGGTAGCGGCTCAGCAGCTTCAGAAATGGCAGCATCGCAAATGGAGGAATTTTACAAATCTTCTATTGCGAATCCTGATATTCAATTTGAAGCGATTGCTGATGGTGAAATTTCAATTGAGGAACTTAGAGATTTTAAGAACTCTCTTAGTGTAACTTTTCCCATTAAATTTGATGAAGAGCTTGCAAGTCAACTAGAAGTAGCTCAATTGCCAGCCATCGTTGCTATTAAAGGAGCTGGAGTGCCTCCTTGTAGATATCAAGGCTCAATAGAAAGTTATAAAATTGAAGAGTTCGTGGAAATTTGTAAAACACAGACTGGAATGGGGCAGGAATGAAAATAAAACTATCGATACTTGTCATAGCCTTAATCTTCACAAAAATCGAAGTGGCTCTTTGTGTCCCTTCGGCTCTATCAAAACTTAAAAACGAGGTTAAAGATCTCAATTTGTCAGGACTACAAAATGGTAATGAAATCTACTCCAAAAGCAAAAATTTAGGATTTGGCAATCAAGCAGTCTCAGCAAGATATAGAGCAGAAGAGAGCAACTCGGGTTATTTAATGCATGATGAAACTGACATGCACACCAAAACCTATGCTCCTTTAGAACCTTATGGCCGTCTCTCTAAAGATAAAATGGAAGAGGCTTTATATACTGGTAATGCATTAAGGAACCGCGTTCAAGAAGGTATTAATAGTGACTTTGTTAGTTGGCTAATAATGCTTGGTCTTCAAGAACCAACCATTAAACAAGGGGCAATGGATGGCTTACATTTTGGTGACACCAAGGCTGTCGAAGTTAAGCTCGATCGTGCCAATGAACTGATTTTTAGAAACAACCAACCTGGATTTGCTGCCGATGTTTATCGGGAAATGGATCGCTGCGTAGCTACGCAAACGATGGGAGAACACGCAGCATCTCAAACAGGAAGTTTTTTCTACGGTGGGCCAGCTAAGCTAGGAGATATTGATGCAGCTAAAGCTCACTGCGAATCCTTTGTCAGCACAATTAAAATGTTAGCTGCACGCAATTCAGTCGGAACAAATGGTTGCGAGTGGCAATCACTTGTTTTATGGGGACATTTATCACCAGAAATTGCGACTAGAAATAGAGCCCAGTTTGGTGATGATGAATTGTGTGCTGAGACTCCAGAATCAACTTCGGGCGGTAAATATATTACTTACGAACTTCGGCACGTTGCTCCAGCATTTTCTTCAATGCAGCTTTGGATTGAAGAGTATCAAAATTCTCTGGTTGATTTTCAAGAAATTATTCAAAAAGCTACTGATGATAAAACTACCAAAAATTTAACAGATATCGAATTGGCAAAGATTGCAATTCGTCCTGGATTAAAACCAAATCAAGCTCTCATTGATTCTATACTCGTCGGACAAGATCCAATAAGAGAGCTTCCAGAATTAGTTAAATGGTGGGCCATGGAGAAAGCTCATGCCTGGCTCGATATCACTTGCGATGAAGCCAGAAATAATCTTGAAGAAGCAAATTCTAGCTTAGCAACTCCCACCGAGCTTCGACGAGCTAAAAAAAGATGGGGGGCGATTTGCCAACCTTTAGAGCAGTTGAAATTGGAAATGCAAGATATCGCCAAAAATGAAGAAGTGTTTGCAAACATCTTGTCGGAAGGCAGCAAGGCTCGTCAAGCTCATGCAAATTCTTGGATTGGGGCAGCAAGTCGTCCGCAAGGCAGAGACCCTTCACAAAATAGTTTGATTTCTATTGGCGGTGTGTCTCCAGAAACAGGACTTAATAATCCATCATGATTCAAGGGAGAGATTAAATGGCAAGTGGCTCAGTTTCGACATTAATAAGCGCAACAATGCAGCTCAATGGAGAGTACAGCCAAGCTCATATACTTGATGCTGTCGTAAACTCGCCCATTGGGAATTTAGCGATCTTTATTTACATGATTGGAGCTGTTGGTTTCTTTATTAGTGTTGCCGTGTTTCAAGATTATAAAATGGGTCTGTGGTTGGTATTGGGTCCAGCATTTTGGGATATCTCAGCAAATACCAGAACCGAAAGTATAAATGTAAATTGGATGTACGCGGGCAAGGTAATACAATCTCAGGAATGGCTAAGTGAGTTTTCAAATAAAGAACTTGTCGATGAATTAAATCTTCAAAAAGGACCAGCAACTGCATATGTATTATGGGATGCGGTTGTCAGCGGTACTGTGCAAAATCTAACAGGATTACTTGCCTCGATCGCTAGAGATCCAGCTACTAGACTTTTTGCCAAAGCAAGCATTCAAGAAGGTATGCTTAGCTCAATGATTCAAACACCAGAAATCAGAGATGCCATGAAGTTGGCAATGGGCTCGGCTTGTACTCCAATGATGCAGATTAGCTCCCTTACTGAGGGCAAAGCCTGGACACCAACTCAGGTTTCGCAACTCAAAACTCTATTAGAAAACAGAGTGGTTCCAAATATTTCTGAGCCCATAGCAAGAAGACTTTGTGAATACAAAAAAGCCTTCGAAGAATGGCAGTTTGGTGCTGTTACTCCCTTAGAGAATATTGATACAGAGATCTGTCAAACGCAGCCCTGGGCAGGTATTGGAGATGAAACATTTGGAGCTTCTCCTGTTATTACTTGCTACCAATTTTCCGAAGTAACTTGGCAAGCCTTACAAGTCGAAGCCGAATTACGCTTAAGATCTCTATATAAAGCAGCTGGCGCAAATACTGAAGGAATCTCTGCAATTGGACAAAATCTTTTACCTGATTGGTCATTGAATATGTTGATCAATGATCCAGAGTCTCTAAGAAAATTAGTCGGCAGCTATATTGTTAGAAATGAAGTTAATGACTTACAATTTCTAAATCCATCAGAATATTCAGATGGACCTGGATCTACTATCAATCCTAGTGACAAAAAAGCTGCAGAGCTAGTGGCAATGCTTGAGGAAAAATCCGCCGGATCTCAAGCCGTATTTTTTGCCAAAGCAATTCCATATCTTCAAGGATCCTTACTTTACTTTTTGGCAATCGCCTATCCTTTCATGTGTATCATCACAATGATTCCTGGTTTTCATTCTTCAATGATCACTTGGATGGGAGCCTGGGCCTGGGTAAAGAGCTGGGATGTTATGCTTTATGTTGCAAACTTAATTGGTGGCATTTTGGCTGAAAATGTTCTGCATAAAGGCATGCTCTACGACAATATTGCTCAAAACCAATATCCAGGAACGAATGGTGAGATCACAAATTTTGCCGAGAATGTGGTTGAACGTTTACAAGATATAAATTTTCTTCACGTAGCTGTATTTAAAGCTTTTAGTGACATGGACCCAAAGTTCACCGCAGGTATCGTGAACTACATCATGGCATTAACAACAATCTCGATCCCAGCAATTACAGGAATATTTTTCCTGTGGGGCAGAGCCTCCACTTTGGGATTATTCTCTGATGCATTTAAACAAGTATCACATGGGGCTTCTGAAAGAACTTCGGCAATGCTGCAAGATTCTTGGCAAAGAAAGATCGAACTTGATCGACAAAAATCAATTCGAATGGCAAGTTTAGCCGGAACAGCAATAGGTGTAGGAAGTATGGCCTTCGGTATGGGCATGAGAGGCGGTCTAATGTTAACTGGAATAGGAACCCTGCTCGGCGAAAAAGCCGGTTCTACAATGACTGGTTGGTCTCAAGGTCAGCAAGGTGCTCTTATTGGTGGCAGACCTATGATAGTTTCAGCTGGTGATGTTCCAGATGGTTGGGAATTAACAACTACTGGACTTGGCGCAATGGGCCTACATGATGTTCTAAGTGACACCGGTAGATTGCCTCGCGATAACCCAGATACCGCTTGGAATAATAGTGCCGAACATACACGATTAACTCAAAACAGTTTTGGCAGAGGCATCACTAGTTGGTCTAGGTAGTCTGTGGAAATGGGCCTGGCTTTTTACTTTGTATGTTTGCCAAACTTTGGATCACTTTATTAAATAGTCCCGACAAGGGGTTAGGAAGCGGATTTTTGTAATATTAGTAAAAAATAAGAAAACATTAAGGACTTATGAAAATAACATCAGTAATTCAGCTATTTATAGCTGTTATAATGACATCCCAAATAGCTTTTGCAGATGGAGAGTATGCCAATAAAACTCCCAAAGCTTCCGCACAGTTAGAAGGGGCAGAAGGTGAAACCTTAGCTTCTGCAGTTGGTTACTATGCTCGAGCAAGATCGTTACTTATTGAAGCTGTTAGAGAATTTGATAGAGGAGCCAAAATTGCTCGCCCAGATGCAATTCTTGATAGTGAAGAATGGCGTAACACCTTGATTTCTCGAGCTGAAGATCTGGAAACAATCCTTGCTCCTCAAGCCAGAGTTACTAAGGGTGGAGTTAAGTTTGGGGCAGACAATAGACTACTAAATGTCACGGGCAAGTAGCAGTCGAGCATAACATAGAGGATTTATTCTGAACTTTTATTTGATAGTCGGAGAAGATGGATAACGGAGAGGTAATTCTAGCACTAAATGAGGACTGGAATTTTGCGGGAGCAAACTTACCTGAATGGATGTCGGGGTTTGTAGTCTTCTTATTAGCATCTGAATGCTTTGATAAAGTAAGTAGATCGATGCCGTTACTATTAGTTCTTTGGGTAACAACAACATTTCTTTTGGCTGCTGCTAGAAAGTCATTTCCCGATGAAGAACGAGGCTTAAGAAATGCGGTAACAACTGCTTTAGGATTTGTACCAATGGGATTACCTGCACCATCGAAGTTTCGACCTGCTTGGAGCGGTGCTCCAGCAAAAGTGCTTGCAGATAATAGTCACTACGACACATTAAGATTAGATGAGGCAATTCATAGAGGTCAAATAGCTGAAGAGGCAACTCCAACTTTTACGCCTCGGGTTTTGAGACAGTAAGAATTTAAAAGGTTAAGCATGAGCAAGATTACAGAAATATTAAAAGATAGCGAACTGAGAAGGCCTATCAGTGACAATGACACCATCCGATTATGGGAAAGTCATAGAGAGCAAGCCACGCTCTGGAGATCCTTATCTTTACTACAACTTCCAATAACCTTCGTAGCACTAGTTTTTGCCCTAATTTTATGGGGAACTCGTAGTATTACTCTCAATGTTCCAGCTAAACCGCTTCCCGGTATTTATGCTGCCCAAGATATTCCAGATAGCGAATTTATTGATTTTGCTACTGACTATATTAATCTCGTTGCCACCTACCAACCAGGAGTCGCTCGAAGACAATTCGAAGAAGGTCGAAAAATGCTCTGGGGAGAGATGATTCAGGCCTTCGATTCAGATATGGTAAGCACGGAATTACGTGCTATTGAAAATACCAAACGCACACAGATCTTTTTCGTTGATCCAACAAAAATTGAGCTTAGTCGCGAAAGTCGCAGTGTTATTGTCACCTTAAATGGCGAGCGTTACAAAATTATTGCAGGCAAGGAAATGCCCGCGGTCAAGACTCAATTCATTGTAACAATAACTACAATTCCGAAAAATAAGTTTAATCCGTATGGATTAGTAATTACAAATGTCAGCTTAAAGAATTTAGAGGATAAATAAAGGCGGCGATATGAAAAGAGAACTTATATTAAAACTTGGCGTAGTTACTCTGAGTGTCGTTGTTGGCTTTATTGCTGGCACTGCCTCAGCCCGTGATTTGGAATATTCCCCAGGTAGTGGCGAAATAGTTATTAATGTAAATCCTGGTGAACCTACCCAAGTAGAATTTCCTGGATCTATTTCTGGTGGATATAAAAAGAAAGATTCTGGATTAGTCTTAGATAAAAAAGACACGGATTTAATTGTATTTGCAAATCAAGCCATCACACCAACAGGCGAGGCTTTTATTGTTAGACTTGAAGATGGTCGATCCTACTCATTACGAGCCAAGAGAGCCGGTGCAGATAGTCCCAGAGATGATTTTGTTAACATTAATGACAGCAGGGGATCAATTGTTCTTTCTAAAGATGAGGAAGAACCTGCTTATAAAGAAAAGAAATTTGATTACGCGCCACCAACTCAAATTAGTGGATTAATGAGAGAGATGGTTCTTTCATCTGAGTTTGGAAAAGCAAATATCGCTGGCTACAAAAAAAGCGATAAATATAAAGGTCAAGTTGTAATTGATGACGGTGCTGTCATCGCTACAATTGATACAATTTATATTGGAGCAAATCTTTGGGGATATGTGCTCGATACCAAGAATCTTTTGAATCAAACACAGAAGGTAAATCCAGCTACCTTTAGACTTGATGGAACTCGTGCCGTTTCTGCAAGTCAGTGGGAACTCGCACCAAAACCATACAATGTAGAACAACAAATTGCAGGTAGAGATTCAACGAAAGTTTATATAGTTACGAGAGCAAAATAGAGACAGAAGAAAGGTAGATCATGAAACAGAAGATTAAAGATTATTTCGTAATGCTTCAAAATGACAGAAAGACCCAGCTAGTAACTGGAGCTGCTCTTGTTGTTTTAGTTGCATTTATGTTGAACTCTCCTCCTGAGAGAGCCCCACTTAAAAAGAAACCAACTTCTGTTCAACTTGGAACTGGTGGTACCGGCACAGCTGAAGCCTATCAAGATATCATACAAGCCTTCAGTCAAGACGTTAAAGTATTACAAGATCAAGTTAAAGGCCTGCAAACTGATTCAAAAGATCGAGAAAAAGCTTTTTCCGATTATGATGCAAAAACAGCTGCAATTTTTACTAAAATTCTTGAAAGAATGAATTCTGGTGAAATTGGTACATCCAATGGTGGATTTGGCTCACTTGCACCAGTAAATATCGATGGCAGTTCCTCAGGCAGCGGATCATCTGCCTTAGCACCAACTTCAACAGAGTTAGAACCCTTTGGTTTAGATCAAGGTGATCCAATTCCACCTCCTGCTCCACCTCGTCCAAAATCAGCTTTCGTTGCTGTTGGCGATTCAGTCCGAGTGACTCTCTTAGCTGGAGTAAATGCTCCAACAGATGGAACTCCATATCCAGTTGTGTTTAAATTATCTGACGACGTCTTAGGACCAGATGGATCTAGATTACCATTAGGTGAAGCTCGTCTTATCGCAGCGGCTCAAGGATCTTTAACTGATTCCCGAGCATTATTTAGAATGACAGACCTAAGTATTCGTTTAGCAGATGGACAACGTCGAACATACAAAGTTGATGGATGGATAGTAGGTGAAGATGGCGTTCGGGGTATGAAGGGTCGTTTAATCGACTATCTTGGAAAAGCCCTCGGTGCTGCAACTGCTATTGGTGCTGCTGAAGGTGCGGCCGATGCCGTTAGCGCAAGTAAAAATACCTCTTTTCTAAGTAATGATGGAAACCTCACTCAAGTTGCCACAGGCAACACTGGTAGTTTAGTTGCTGCTAGTGCTTTGGCGGGTGGCCTTGGAAAATGGGGAGATATTATTAAAGAGAGAATCGATCAACTTGTGCCACATGTTGAAGTTCTCTCCGGTAGAGAAGCTACAGCTGTTTTTGCAAAATCTGTTGTTATCGATGGTCTATTCGAGGCCATGGAAGATGATGGATCAGCCTTTGCTTCTTTAGATTAGTTTTGTTGGAGTTAGATATGAAAGTACAAAAGATTGGTCTGCTACAGATTACAACAATTGTAGTTCTCCTTTTCACTTCAGGCTGTACTGCCATGGGCAATCAGCTTAATCCGTTTCAAGAGGAAACAGATCCTATTGCAAACTTAGGAGATAGAAGTGATGCAGCACTGAATGGAACACGTAATAAAGAAGATAGTGCCAGAACTGCATTGGAAACTATGGCAAGTTATCGCAGAGCTCAATCTCCTCAACCAGTAGATCCAGTTATTCAGCCAGCCGTTGTTAGATTAATGTGGATACCGGATCATTTAAACAAGAGTGGAGATTTAGTTCCGGCTCACTATTACTATGTAAAAGTTCTTGCCGACCGCTGGGCAGTACAAGATGCCTTTGAACTAGAATCACAACTTGGACCTTCAAAGGATCCTAGCAACATGCCTTTCGTATATAGCGACGATCGCAAAACAATCAGAGGTAAATAATACAAAGACTGAATTACTTGGAAATTATTATGAACAGATTTAAAAACATTTATCATTCAATCCTCTTAGTTGGGATTGCAATAATTATTGTTGGCTGTTCAGGAAAAACTATTAAAAAAACTCCTACTCCAATTTTCGAGACTGCAAAAAGACAGTTAGCTCCAGAACCTGTTTATAACAGACTGCGCTGGGTACACTTACCGGAAGTATTACCTGAAAAACGAACTGGATCTAAAGCCGCCTCCTCATCTACACGCATAAATAAATCTAATACCATGATTTTTCCTGTAATTCATTTCGAGCTTAAAAATGGTACTTTAGCAGAGGCCTCTCAAATGTTAGGAGCCAGCGCTCGCTATAAAAGTTCTTGTGATGCTTCTATTGCCGAAAAACATATTACTTTAGTTGCTCTTGGAACAATCCATGAGTTAGCCAACAAGATCTCTGATCTAGGTGGCATTGAAGTAATAATAGATCATGCAGGTAGAGAAGTAAGGTTTGTTCCAAGAAATTCGGAAAATAAATTAAGGTTTTTTGATAATACGGTAAGTGAATATGAGCATAGATCGGTTAACTAGAGAGCGTCTTTATAAAGACGAGGCCCTCTTCAATCAGCTTTTACCCTTTGCGCGCTACGATGCAGAGCAAAGTGTATTTGTCCATTCAGATGCCTCAATCTGGCTAATGTATGAACTAGAGCCTTTACTTCTAACAGCCACTTCAGATTCGAGTGCCTATCAAACTACAAACGGAGTCCAAGAATTATTAGATTCGTTAGAAACTTCTGTCAGTGTTCAGTTTAATTGGCTAGTAACTTTTGACGTTGAGGATATTTTACAAAAATCTCTTAAACAATATCCGATCACCGGAGTTGGTGGCTGGATGGCAAGAAGATGGGTTAAAATGCTTAAAAAGTCATCACGCAGTGACTTTATTCAGCAACGTCCCCGAAAAATGCGCTTGGTTCTTTCCTTTAGATACGATCCGCCATGGAAAAAAGGAAATATTTTCCAAGAACTCTTACGAGCCATTTCTGTTCTTATTAAAGGTCAAGTTGGATTCTCTGCTGAGCAACGAAGATCTGAATACTTAAATTATGTAAACAAATTCAAAGGCGAAATTGAAGGTAAAGTGTCTCGCCTAAGAGATCTGGGATTCTGTCCGAGAAAAATTGATGGCCAGGGAATTATCGATCTTCTTTATCCAATTTTAAATCGTCGCAGCGCCAAAGGCGGTAAATTTAAAAAAGGTAGAACTACCACTGTTCCTGTACCTCAATTTGATGGGGATGATTACTTATCTAATCAACTTTCCGAAACTCCGGTTGAACATCCATCAAATGGAATTATAAAAAAAGATGGCCGTGTTTTTAGAACTATCTCAATGGTTAAGCCTCCAAATCAAGCTTTCCCATTAATGATAGCACCACTGCAATCTGCACCTTACGAAAGTATAATAAGCGTCAGTTATTCTAAAGATCCAACTACTGCTCAGATGAAAAAACTCGACACCTTAGATAGCACTCTAGGATTAAGAGAGTTCACAAGCTTGGGCAGAAGCAATCAAAAAATTCAACATCAAATTCGCTCAATTCGTACAGCTCGTGAAAGTTTATATAATAACTCATCACAAATTGTGCGCATGGGAATTCACCAAACTTTCATCTGTCAAAATGAAGAAGAAGCTGTACGAGCAACTTCAGAAGCTATGGCTGCTTTTCCGCAGTTAAATGGTGCTCGAGGAATGATTCATGAGATCTCCGATCTCGGTGTCATGATCCACTCATTACCTGGTTGTTACGATCCATCATTAGATGGTCGGGGCTGGACCTCTGTAATGCAATCTTCCCGAGCAGTGAGAATGTTACCGCTTTGGGGTAACTGGAAAGGCAGCAAGGGCGCACTATTCTTACTGCCAAGCCTATGGAATAGAGAATTAGTTGGCTTCGATCTGTTTGATTCTAACATCGCTCCAAACGTATTGATAAGTGGCGTATCTGGTGCTGGTAAAAGTTACTTATTGAACTTTCTTTTAATCACATTGAATCGTGGTCACTACTCGACCTTATCAAACGGCAAACAATCCGAAAGGGCCCCAATTACTTTCGTATTTGATAAAGGTATGCCAAATCAACCGTGTGGTTTCGAAAAAATCGCTCATCTTTTTGGTGGTCGAATCTACGAGGCAACTCCTTCTAAAGCCCCAGCCATGAACTTTTTAGCAAGATTAGGAGAGTGTCCACACGACAATACAAACGAAGATTTTAAAGATCTAGTTGATATTTGCTCGGATATTGTTGCTGATATGGCCACTGAAAATGGCAGACCACTTTCTAGATTACAAACGGGTGATATTATTACTGCACTCTTAGAAGCTCATAGAATCTATAGAAATGGGCCAATGCGCAGACAATTTATTCTTAGTGATGTAGTGGCAGTTCTGCGCGCTCCGAAACGTGTTGACGAAGATGAAGGTACTTCTTCAAGAAGAATTGAAATTTCTCTACTTATGTCTGAGTATTACGGAGAAGGTACTTATGCGCGCTTCTTCGACAGACCAGGTGCTCTTAAACTTAGAGAACGCTTTATTGTATTTGATCTGAAAGGATTAAGTAGGAACCCTGACCTGCAACGAGTATTCTTAAAAATCGCCATGCTTTGGGCAGATGAAGTCATGAACGATCCTTCAGAACTTGATTCTCGCAAAATACTAGTATTCGATGAGGCTCATGATTTAATTGGTAAAACCTCCTCCGGAGTTATTGAGTCTGCTTTCCGTCTTTATCGTAAAAGGAAAGGTATTGTTATCGCAGCTTCTCAATCTGGTGAAGATTTTTATGTTGGAGCTGGAGGACAGGCAATCGTTCAAAATAGTGCCCATAAGATCTTCTTACGTCAGGATCCAAGTAAATTCCATATGACTGCCAAAGCATTTAATTTAAATGAACAACAAAGTGATGTAATCTTGAGACTTCGCACCGTCAAAGGTGTTGAATCGCAATTCTATTTACTCTCAGACATTGGTGAAGCCGCGCTTGTTTTACCTCTGGAACCTGCGTATTACTGGATTAGTACGAATAATGGTGATGATAATCAACTTTTCCAATCAGTACTTGAGGAATGTAATGGAGATTTTACTGCCGCTATTGAACGGGTAAGCATAATTGCTCCAAGTGGAGCTAGTGCCTTCGCTCAATATAGAGCTTCTTTGCAAGCCCAAGAAGAAAGTACTAAGGGCAGCGAAGTCGTTAGCAAGGCTATAAATAATGTTTTTAGTCAAGCATCAAAAGGAAATGCCAATCAGGAGATAAGACAATCATGAAAATAAAAGTATTAACTCGAGCAAAGCTCATAATTATTATAGGATCAGCAATAGCTTTAACTGGCTGTTCGCTTGCTTCGCCTATCGTCGAAACAAGAACTGTTTATCGAGAGGTTCCAGTTGAATCTACAAAGGCTGATGTACCACCTGGTGTCGTTGAATATGTATGGGAAGAACCAATGATCGATGTAGTGGATGTGCCTCCAGGACTAGATCCGGAAGGTCACTATTATCGTCCAGCCCATCAAGCGGTTACTGAGATTCGTCAGGGTCGCTGGAGACATTATAGAGCTGGTAATTAACTTTAAAGGAACTTGCTATGGGAGTCTTATCTGCAAAAGCATTTGTAGCACCATTTCTAGATAGGAAGAATCTTATTGCGATAGTTCTAGTTGCAATATTTTTTGCTGTTTACCGCTTATCTGGTGGAACAATAGAAACTAGTAGTGGCAATAATAGTAAGTTTATTAATCAAAATCAGAAACCTTCTTTTTTTGATCAGTTTAGTAATACTGACTCCGCTTCACCGGTTGATGATTTGAAGCAGTTGGACAATTCTAATGAATCTGAAATTGCCAAAAGTCAGGCAAGTAAAAAGCCAGCTTCAAGAGACTTACTAAAAGAAATGTTAGAAAATCCTAAATCGACAAATAAACCTAGTGCTCCTTCGACTAATAGAAAACTAGATGATATCGAAAAAAGCTTAGGATTAAGGTAATGGCGTAATGATAGAGGGAAAGATCACAATCAACAGAGCTTGGCGTTCTCAATGGAAACGCTTGATAGTTTATTTTGTGCTTTGCGCAGCTAGCATTTTCCTTTCTTCATACTTTCCACAAAGCATAATCACAGGAAAGCTTTTTTTAGTGGCCGGTAAGAACTTCTACTTAACTCTACCTCTATTTAGTCTCTTACCGCTTTATGGACTAATGAATTTAGTTTTCCCAATTTATGATGCCAACTTCACTGTTGATAATAGAGGCATGGAAACTCGAATCGGCATAATTTCTCTTCGACAAAGTATTGTTAGAGTTCGCTATGAAGATATTCGCAGCATCGAGCTTAACCAAACACTGCTAGAAAGAGGCCTTAATATTGGAGCACTCGCAATTGGTAGTGCCGCAACAAGTGGAATTGAAATTTATTTTGATGGTATTGCCTCTCCAAAAGAGTTGCAGGCTCTAATTCAACAAGAAAGAGATTTAAGAATTAGAAAATCAAGCAGTACTGAACAAAAATTGCAAGCTGCTTTGTAGTTTTTTGATTTTGTCCTTTCTGAATATAGATTAGGGCATGTTTTTAAACAGATATTTAAAGCTGCTTTTTATAGGTTTTTTATGGAGTATTTTATGAAAATTTGCCTTACCGTCTTAATCGTAGCTCTACTTTGCAATCCAAAATATGCCAGGGCTGAGGATGTCGTAACAACACTTAAGGAGAAAGTTTCAAATCTAAAAGCCAGTGTTGAAGAAGCTGCCGCTAACAATCAAGATGATTCTTTTGCTATAGAACAAGAAGAGTTCGATAAAATGAGAGCCCAGTTATTAAAAGCTGAGAAAGAAATCATAAATAAAGCTGTCACTAGCGAAACTACTACTGAAAATGTTGCAGAATCAGAAATTTTACAAGAAGAGACAACAACAGAAATACCTAAAGATACCTCGGAAAGTATTTCTGCAACTCTCAATCAAGAAATTATCAATGAAACTCTCAATGAGTCAGGAGATGCAAGTTTATCTGAAACTCAACAAGAGCTTGCGAAAGAGGCTGTTTCAACAACAGATCAAAATTTAGAAAGCTTAAAAACTGAATATGAAATTACTCTTGCTAAACTTGCTGCCAAACAGAAAGAAATTGCAAAAGCAGAAAAAGATCGTATTGCAGCTCAATCTAATAATCAATCTTCTCAATCTAGAATTATAGGTCTGCAAAAAGAGCTTGAGCAAGTTAAAAATAAATTACTTATATCTGAGGCAGAAGTTGAGAGACTTTCATCAATGGTTGGCTCTGGGCCAAAGCATGCCCGTCTAACAACTAAATCGAATCAACTAGTCTACTCAACATCAGAAGATAGATCTCCAAGTAAAAACATCGATACTAGGAAAAAATCTCTAAATGATTCCTCTTCAGGTCTACCTGTACTTACAGTTATTGTAGATAAAACATTCTTGAGAACTGGACCTGGCAAAGACAATAGTTCTTTAATGGAAGTTCAAAGTGGAACAAGAATGAATGTAGAGGATCGTCAAGGTCAGTGGTTTCGTGTAAAAACAGATAATGGAACTCGCGCATGGATTGCTGCGGAGGCAGTTGCATTTGGATCCAGCCCCGAATCCAGCCCTTCCCAAACCGTTAAAATAAAATCTTACATGGGAGCGAATGCTGGTATTGCTGAAGGAGCAGATAACAGTGCCGCTGAAGACAAAGCTTTTGATCTAATTAGCAAGCATACATCTCAATAATTTCAATGGCTTAGGCAAGTATCTTTCGGGGTCAGCTTCCAAAAGATATGATACATTCCTCGAGGATGAGATCATAACATTAGTACAAAAATGGGACATTGCCCAACTGTGAGCTGCCACTCGATTGTTATTGATGACGGCACTGCTTCTACCAATGTAAGGTTTAGTTTAACAGGTTGTTTTACTCCCCTTCCATGGCTTCGAATCAGTACTACATTAATGAAAGCAAAGAGGCACTTACAAATATGTGCAATTGTCGTGTGTTACCAAAAAATCACTTTAGGAGTTACTATGAATAATATTTATTCTCTTTTCGAAAAGACAAAGAGAGAAAATCTGAGAATTGCTCAGAAGTTGTCCGTCGCTTTCTATGCACCAACAAAAGCTCAGAGCCAAATAGCTCTTTTTATCTTTGGTGTTGCTTTAATTGCTGGTGGATTAAGTCTTGAAGCCATGGCTCAAGAAGTTCAATCGGAACTAGTTGGCACATACAATGATGAGCGTGTTGCTGAAGCAGTAAATAGAATGTTCGGATACATTGAAGGATCATTTGGAGCTTTGATCATGGTTGCTGCTGGATTAGGCGCAATCATGTCAGCTGCTTTCGGACAATATCGAGCAGCTCTGGGCTTACTTGTGGTGGCAGTTGGATCTTTTATCCTTCGCTCCCTTGTTGGAACTTTCTTCAACACAGAAACCATCGGATAAGCTTAAAAAGCTCGTATAACGAGAAAAAGGAGGGCTCAGTTGCCCTCCTTTTTTTTAATTAGGGACGGAGCCCATTTTCCATAGAAACATTACTTAATTCACCTTTATTTCTAAGATAAATGGGCTCCGTCCCTAATTAAATCAGACAGTTACCTCCTAGTCTAAGAATTTTCACTACTTTAAGTCACCTCCTTCTCTAATCCTTACATAACCCTCCATGCAACACGGGGATGTTGGCAAATTGCGTAGTGCCCACGTCAGAAAAGTTTTCCCACCTAGGTTCTCTCCGGTTTTTCTCGCAGAAAAATTGAACTTTAAACAAAAACGGAGACGATAATGTTCTTAAATACGATTAATTCAGTTCGCGAGAAGGCAACTTCTTTCTCACAACGAGTAGTAACGATTGTTTCAGCACCTACTCAAACTCAAACTCAGATCGGACTTTTTACAATTGGAATGCTCTTGATTGTAATCGGTCTTCACCTTGATGTTATAGCTCAAGAAGTTCAGTCTGAACTTGTTGGTACATATAACGATGAACGCGTTAGTGAAGCAGTAAATAGATTATTCGGTTACATCGAAGGATCTTTTGGAGCTTTAATCATGGTAGCTGCCGGACTTGGCGCTATTATGGCAGCAGCTTTAGGAAGCTATTCTTCGGCTCTTGGATTACTTGTGGTAGCAGTTGGAGCTTTCATTTTGAGATCTCTAGTTGGCACATTCTTTAATACAGATACTATCGGATAATCTGTAAAGTAAAAAAAAAGCGGGGGATGCCGAAAGGCCTCACCCGCTTTTTGATTTCTTTGAAGTGAATCTTAGTTAGCGGCAACAGCCTTAACAACACCAGCTATTTCTTCAGGTGTTAAAGCACCAGAAATATCAACTAGAATGGCGACTGGATTGTCTTTAGTTTGACCCATTCCCAGAATGAATTTAGTTTTTGCACTGATTCCATAATCTGGAGCAGACTCAATATCTGCTGGGCTGAAATGGGTTACTTCAAGAACTGTATCTACCACGATTCCAACTGGAATCATTGAGCTATTAATTTCTAAGTTAACAACTATAATACAAGTCTTATCGTCATATGGAATGCTCTGCATTCCAAATTTCAATCTTAAATCAATAACAGGAATTATTTTACCTCTAAGATTAATAACCCCTTTCATGTAAGAAGGAGATTTTGGAACATGTGTAATATTCATGACCCCAATAATTTCTTGAACTTTTAAGATCTCTACACCGTATTTTTCTTTACCAAGTGCGAAAGTTAGATATTTTCCACTTAAGTGAGCAAGCCCAGCATCATTTTGTCCCAAAAGAGAAGTTGATTCGTTAGCCATTGACGATCCTTTTAGATAAACGAACTAGTAGAACTTAAATATATCCAATAGTTAGACCTAGATAAATAAGTTTTTAAGCACTTACTTTCCCCAACTAGTACATAAACTCGACCAATCAAAGGCAAAACTTAAGTGCTTATACTGAAACGAAATGCTGAAACTCCTAACGAAAATTTGTACACAAGATTTTTGTTTAATCTGCCGTTATTGTCTGCAATGGCTTTCAACTACTGCAAAGTAAGTGTTTTTCTGCGCAAATTTTCTGCCAAAAAAACAGAAAGTTAATTGTAAGGTGGGAGGATCTAGTGAGCTTAGATATTCTGTTAAAAAAAGTTGAAGAGATGTCTTTAATGCTCGTTCTAATGAGCGGTCCTGAGGATAAAGATACAAATAAAATGCTCCGTGATTTAACGGAAGAATTACTGACACAATCTGCCTCGACACAGGATTCAAAAAGATTTGAATCCGCTTGTAAACACTTGCTCAGTAACTGGGAGAATCCGAATTTTGCAGTCTTCTCAAAGTTGCTAAATGATTTTATCATTTCAACACAGAGTTTTCTCAATAAAAATAATGACATAAAATTTCCACACGAATTAAGTAATACAACTGAAACTGTAATTAAAAGTGAAGTTCCATCAGAGTTAAAAGATCTTATTGGAGTTGACCTTGAATTCTTACCTCAATTCATTGAGAAACATACAACTGGATTAGATGAGTTTGAAGGTAGAATTTTAGAAATTCAAAATGATTATAATAATCAAAGTAAAGATCCTGAATCTGAAGCAGTATTAAAAACAGGTGTTGATCAGCTTCTATCATATCTAAAAGGATACTTACATAATTTTAAGGGAGAAGCTGCAATTGTAGGGTTACAATCTGCTGGTGAAGTAGCTCACTTCATGGAAGATCTTTTGCTCGAAAATGATATATCAAAGCTTTTCGAACTAATGTTAAGCTTTAAAGAGTGGTCTGTAACTAGTCTGAAGAATTTTTCGATTGGCAAAGACAGCACCGTTCCAAGTGAGATTTTTATTCAAAGAGTTAAAGAGAAACTCTCTAACTCGATTACTCCTAACGCTGTTACTTCAATGACAGCAGCAATTGAGGTAACAAAAAGTGCTCCAGTGGCAGTATCAAAACCAACTTCTCATACTGGATCTACACAACGTGTTGAGCTCACATTCCCAGCTGAATACAAATTAGCTGGAGATACTGATGTATTTTCCGAATTTGCATCTGAAGCTGAGGAGCATTTAAATAACACTGAAGTAATCTTACTTGAATCAAGTGCAAGTTTAGATAAAGAGCAAATGAATGCTATTTTTAGATGCATTCATTCTATTAAGGGAGCTTCGGCATATTTTAATCTTGAAGAAATTGCAAAGACCTCTCATATTACAGAAAATCTTCTGGATGAAGCCAGAAATGATATTCGACCTTTTGATGCAGCTCTTACAGAACTTGTTCTGGCATATACGGATCTACAAAAGAAGTTGATTAATAATGCTAAAGCGGCCTTAATTTCGAATGGCTCCATTAAAAGATTAGATCAAACTGCCCAATATATTGAAAAGTTAAATCAATATTTAACAGGCGGTGTTATCGCTAAAGCAACTGAAGAGCAAATTGTTGTAGCAGCACCAGTCGAAAACAAAACAGTGCTTTCTGCTCCTGTGCAAGAACATGCAGTGCCTGATGCAAAGGGAAATACCGAGCCTGGATCGGATAAAAAGCTCGATATTAAAACATTTGTTAAAGTAGAAACTTCTCGATTAGATCAACTGATCGATACTATTGGTGAAATGTGCACTTACTCTCAGATGCTTATTAAAATGTGTCGTGAAAATCTTCCAAATGAACAGTCTGCAAATAAAAATATACATCAAGTAGAGAAGATTGCCAGAGAACTACAAGACATCGGTATGTCAATGAGACTCGATCCTATACGTGGGCTCTTTCAAAAAATGTCACGCGTAATTTGGGATACAAGTAAGAAAATAGGGAAACAAGTAAACTTCAAAGTTGAAGGGGAAGATACTGAATTAGATAGAAATTTGATCGAAAAACTAGCCGATCCACTAATGCATATGGTTAGAAATGCTATTGATCACGGAATTGAAAAACCAGAAGAAAGAACTGCTTGTGGCAAATCTAAAGCGGGCAATGTATTACTTAAAGCATATCACGCTGGTGGTAGTGTACATATAGAAATCGCAGATGATGGAAAAGGATTGGATCCAAAAAAATTACTTGCAAAAGCAATTGAAAAAGGAATTGCAGATCCAAATAAGACATATACAGACCAAGAAGTATTTGCCTTTATTTTTGCAGCTGGATTTTCAACTGCTGCCGTTGTTACAGATGTCTCTGGTAGAGGCGTAGGTATGGATGTTGTCAGAAAAAACATTGAAAGTATGCGTGGACATGTACTAATTCAGTCTGTTGTTGGAAAGGGAACAAATTTTATTATTGCCTTGCCACTAACTTTGGCAATTATTGACGGAATTGAAGTTAAAGTTGGCACTGAAAGTTATATGCTTCCAGCACTATCAATTGTTGAATTAATTCGACCAGAGAAAGGCATGCTTTCAACAACTCTTGATTCTGCTGAAACTTTCCATTTTCGAGGAAAGCATTTACCTCTTTTTAGACTAGCAGATCTTTATGGAGTTGAGCCAAAATATACAAATCCTATTGATGCCTTAATAGTCGTTGTTGAGTCTGTTGGTGAATATATCGCATTAATGGTCGATGAAGTTCTATCAACTCAATCAATTGTAATTAAAAAACTTGGCAGCATGTTTGCTGATGATAGTGGTATAACTGGCTGTGCGATTACAGCCAATGGTGATGTCGGATTGATTCTTGATGTTAGATCATTAGTTGAGTTATCTCGTAAAAGTTACAATCGAAGATACTTTTCTGATCCGCCTACTAAAAAAGCAACTGAAATAATAATAGCCGATGAACTTAGTAATAAATCACCATCTCTAAACAATCTAGCTAGCCTTAACTAATTAGACCTGGGGAGTAGTCAAAGTTGGAAAATAATATCTTTGAAGAATTTAGGGAGTTAATTTACAAAGAATCGGGAATCTCCCTTTCTCTTGATAAAAAACCTCTACTAGAAAATAGAATCGGCAGAAGATTAAGAGCCCTCGGTGTGGCCTCTCACAGCGAATATTTAAAAATTATAGAGACAGATCATTCTGGTGAAGAACTTATAAATCTCATAGATGTTGTATCAACAAATGTAACCTTTTTTTATAGAGAACCCGCTCATTTTGAAGTACTTTCAACTATCCTTGAGGGATATAAAGCTGAGAATAGAAACAAAGTAAGAATTTGGTGCGCTGCTGCCTCAAGTGGAGAAGAACCTTGGACACTTGCCATGACAGCAGCCGAACATCTCAATCTACAAAAAACTGATTTGAAAATTTTAGCAACTGATATCTGTACAACAGTTCTCAAGAAAGCGATTGCTGGTCAATATCAAGAAAACCAACTTGAAAAAGTTCCAAATAAACTAAAAAATAAATATTTTCATAAAATATCATCTGAGGATGGAGAGTCCTGGTCTGTAAATGATAATTTGCGAGAATTATTATTATATCGAAAGCTAAATTTAGCTAAATTTCCTTATCCACTTAAGAGTCAAGTAAATATTATCTTTATCCGAAATGTAATGATCTATTTCAAAAAAGAGTTACGCCAACTGATTATCAATCAAATGTACCCAATGTTAGCTCCTGGTGGATATCTTTTCTTGAGTCATTCTGAAAATCTTTTAGGAATTGATCATAAACTCAAAACAGTTCAAACAGCAGTTTTTAGAAAGGACAGTTTGTAGATGGATCTGCAAATCAAAGAGGATTCAAGCCCAAATACTGAGCAGCACTATATTGGTATTGCTCAGATGAAGATTTGTAATAAACAAACGGAAATCTTAATTGCTCCAAATCTCGGATCTTGTCTCGGAGTCACAGTTTGGGATCGAGTAAAAATGATTGGAGGTATGATTCATTGCTTATTACCACTTTCTAAAAGCGACCCACAGAAAGCCTCTCAAAATCCCTGTATGTATGTTGATACTGGAGTTGCATTCCTAATAGAAGAAATCTTGGCTGCCGGTTCAAAAAAATCTGATCTAATTATTACAGCAGCGGGCGGTTCAAATATTAACGATAAAAATAATGTCTTTGAAATTGGTAAAAAAAATCACACGGTATTTAGAAAGATCATGTGGAAGAATAACCTTCTAATTAAAGGCGAAGATACGGGATCTGACCACGCAAGAACTTTAAAATTAATCATTGCTACTGGAGAAGTAACTGTTAAAGGCGCTAGCGAAGTTAAAAAATTATTTTGAGAAGAGAGATCTATGGCATATAAATTTATGATAATTGATGATTCGAGCATCGTTCGCGGCATGATAAAAAAGATTATTAAGATGACCTCTGTTGAAGTTGCTGAAATATTTGAAGCAGCAAATGGCAAAGAAGGACTAGAACAACTTTCAAATAAATGGGTTGATCTAATATTCTTAGATATCAACATGCCCATAATGAATGGCATGGAATTCATGGAAAAATTAAGACTAGATCCGAACTTAAAGGATCTTCCAGTAGTAGTTGTTTCCACAGAAGGAGCTCAAGATAGAATCGATCGAATGAAAGAATTGAAAGTTAAAGATTATTTAAGAAAACCTTTTACACCTGAACAAATTACAAATGTAATTTCTATTCTTTTAGGAGGAACAAATGCCTGATTTTATCAGTATTTTTAAAAAAGTTTCCACAAAAATTCTCGAAGATTGGGGAATGATGCTCGTTGATGAAGAAGCTAACGCTAAAGCCATGTTCGATCCAAATCAGAAATATTATGTATCAGTAGTTGCATTTAAAGGTCATGGCACAATAGATGGTAACTATTCTGTCATATGTCAAAGTCCTTTTATTAATGCACTGGCTTCTAATCTACTTGGAGTGGACGATCCTCTAACAGAAGAACAGAAAGCTGACGCTTTAAAAGAAATGTCAAACGTATTAACTGGAAATTTAATCACAGAATTTTATGGTGCTGATGTTTCATTCGATCTTCTGCCACCAGAGTCTTTTACAATGGATCCTGAACTTGCATTTACAATTTTAGATAGTAAAAGGACCCTGGCTTTTTGTGCTGATGATACACCAGTAGCAATCTCATTTAGCTTGGAGAATCCAACCTAAATGACTATACGAGTTCTTATAGTTGATGACTCCGAAGTTGTGCGTAAAGCCTTTGAAAATGGCTTGAATAAAGATCCTGAAATCGAGGTTGTTGGAACTGCCTCAGATCCATTTATTGCAAGAAATAAAATTATCGAGTTAAAACCAGATGTAGTTACTCTTGATATAGAAATGCCTAGAATGGATGGAATTTCCTTTCTAGGAAAGTTGATGAAATATTATCCAATTCCTGTTGTGATTGTCTCAACTCTTAGTAGCAATAATTCTCCAGCAGCACTTGCAGCAATAGATGCTGGTGCTGTTGAAGTAATGAGCAAACCTACTGCTACTTTTAAACTTGAGGAAGTCCTCACATTATTAAGAGACAAAGTAAAATCAGCTTCAAAAGCTAACATGTCAAAAATGCAACTTTTTCAAAATGTGCCTATCTATAAACCTTCCATCGCCAGCAAAATAAATCATCAATATAATAAAATTCTTCTAATTGGAGCCTCTACTGGAGGCACTCAAGCTATAGAAAACATAATTAAGCAATTACCTGCTCTTTGCCCTGCAACAGTCATCGTTCAACACATGCCTGCTGGATTTACTGCAGCATTTTCAGAAAGATTAAACGGATTATATGAGATGGAAGTTAAAGAAGCTTGCGATGGTGATGAAATTTTCCCTGGAAGAGTATTAGTCGCACCTGGACATTCTCATGTAATCATTAAAGCTCAAGGGTCAAAATTTATAACTCACCTAAGTACAGGTCCCCTAGTTAATCGACATCGACCTTCTGTAGAAGTTTTATTTAATTCTGGTGCCTCCGTTCTAAAAGATAAAGCTGTTGGAGTAATGTTGACTGGAATGGGAGCAGATGGAGCTCAGGGTATGTTGAAAATGAAAACTGCTGGTGCTCATACCATCGCCCAAGATGAGGCTTCTTGTGTTGTTTTTGGTATGCCTAAAGCAGCTATTGAATGTGGCGCAGTTAAGGCCATTCTTCCACTTGATAAAATAGCTGCCGCTTCGGTAACTGCTTGTAAAAAGTGAGTGATTCCCCGTCTTTTGGTAACTAAACTTTTTACTAAATATTATTCAATATTGTGCCGACATTAGAAAGTGATCATGGGAGAAGCGTGATTTATTTTTAACTCGCGAATATTCAAAAAACACAAAGGGAGTTTTCCTTATGGCTGGCTTAGATAATGTTAATAAAAATATTCATATTCTTGTCGTAGACGATTTTTCCACAATGAGACGTATTATCCGAGGCGTTCTTAAAAAACTAGGTTTTTCAAATATTGAAGAAGCTGAAGATGGAGATGTTGCTTTAGCAAAACTCAAAGCTGGTAATTTTCAATTTGTTATTTCAGATTGGAACATGCCCAACATGCGTGGCATTGACTTACTGAAAGCTGTGAGAGCTGATGATAAATTAAAAACACTGCCCTTCTTGATGGTTACCGCAGAAGCAAAGAAAGAAGAAGTTCTTGCTGCTGTACAGGCTGGAGTTTCTAACTACGTGGTAAAACCATTTACTCCAGATGCTTTAGAAAGCAAAATTACTTCTATTTTTCAAAAGAAATAGATTAAGGGCCTGTTGCGAAACTACCTCGGTTACGAGAAAAGAGAGATTTGAGCCGAGACGAGGAAATCGAGAGAGAAAACCGCAAGCATATTCACTGGGAGATGTTGAGGATTTTCTCTCGATGACTGACGAAGTCGCAGGCCAAAGATCTCTTTTTGCAGTAGGAGAGAGTTTCGCAACAGGCCCATTAATAAGGGACGGAGCTGCTCTGTAGAAAAGAAGATATCTCCTTTTCTACAGAGCAGCTCCGTCCCTTATTTAATCTTATCTCTCTATTCCCAACTTCACTTTGGCCTCAGCTGGTAATACGATCCAAGCCTTATTGGCTTGTCCAGATTCTCTAGTAAGGTAATCCCATAAAGGTTCACATTTCCCCAGTGGCTCTTGACGATTATCATCCAATAAAACCTGCATTGAGCTCTTTAAATCGCCAGCATGAACATCTTCTGTATTAACTTGGTGCAGGTAATACTTTGGATCAAATCCCATCTCTGTGACTGCTTTTCGGGCTTTATTCATTATCTCAACTAAGTCATCCTTCCTGCTTACTCTAATAGTCTTAAGCAGTTTGCGATTTATTAATCTTTGAGAAAGATCTTTCAATACAGAATCTTTTTCTTGACTCCACATAAACACATGATACCGCCACCAGGCCTCTCTCATGGCAAATACAGTATTTAGTGACAATTCCATAGGACCACTACTTTGCAAAACTTCTTGAGCAACTTTGTCAGCAAATTCAAGTTCGACCCCAATATCTCTGGCACGTTGAACAATCGATTTGTTTAAAGTTTCAGAAGCTAACAAAACTCTATGGTGATAAACTTGGCGATACATCGAATGTCTAGCAATGGCAAAGTGCACCATTGCATCTAAGCGATTTTCACGAAGTGCCAAATGTCCATCCTTAGTAATAACCATGGACTCAATTAATGCTGGAATATTATACCGTCCATAGGTGACACCTGCCATTACAGAGTCAACAATGCACCAATTTCCACGATCAACATTCCACCCACCTCCTGAAATAATTTCCCATGTCCAAGCCGGCAAATCTTCAGATTCAGAAAGAATTTTACAAACTGTTTCTGGCATATCCGAGCCATATTTTTTCAAGACTGCATTGATTTCAGGATCTTCCTTGATGATTCTTATTGAGAGATCTTCATGTACATCTTTGCCATTTGGGTACCATGTTTTATATGCAGTATGTGATCCTGGTGCGATGTGGCCAATATCATGCAAAAGAGCTGCTGCACTAATTGCAGGACCATATTCTTTTACTTCTTTTGGAGATAATTGAGCTAATCGGCTCATAAGATGACATGCTAGATATGCAACTCCAAGCGAATGTCCAAACCGTGAGTGCTCTGAAAACATGTAAACTAAATTTGTATTTCCTGTTTGGGCAATATCACGCAGTCGTTGAAACCACTTCGTGTCAATAAGATCAAGAATAATTGATTCCGATTCTATTTCAGTTGAGAAATAAATCGTTTGATGAACTACATCTGCAAAAGCAATGGTGGCCATAGGTTTTTCAAAACTTACTCAGTTAAAATTGATTGCGTTTCTACTATATCAATTCCAAAGGTATTTAATCCAACTAGTTTATTCTTACTATTTGTAAGAAGTTTTATCTTTTTTACTCCTAAATCAAGAAGAATTTGAGCTCCGATTCCATATTCTCTCATTCTTTCAGGGTTGATCGCATCGGGAGACATGCTCACTTTTGAGACTTGTTTTGTTACAACTCCTGAATCAATCTTTCTGAGATACAGAAACACTCCACATCCTCTTTGATTAATCATATTTAAGCTTGTTTCTATAATCCCTTTACTAGAATTATTAATTCCTCCAAATACATCTGTAAAAGTGTTCTCTGTCTGAACTCTTGTAAGAATCGGGGTAGTACTATCAACTTCACCTTTCACTAAGGCTAGATGCTCTCCACCGTGCAGCCTAGATTCATAAACATATGCCTTCATCTCTCCACCATACCGTGAAGGGATTACTGTCTGAGCTATCCTTTTCACTATTCTCTCTTCTTGAAGTCTAAATCTAATAACCTGACTTAATTTCAAAATTGGAATCTGATTCTTATTTGCGAGTGCAATTTGTTGAGCTTCGGTTAGATATTCTCCTTTATTATCTAATAAATCGAAAACGAGTGCTGCCTCACTACAATGAAATGCTTTAACTATATCTAAGGCCGCCTCTTTTAGAGAATTCTTAACTAAGACTCCACCATCACGAGCTTCAACTGGGAAAATGTGCCCGGGACTAACTAACTTTCTTGAGTCAGGAATTTTCTCTGCGAGTATACGAATTGTGCAAGCTCTATCGGAGATACTTATTCCTGAAGCCACACCTTCCCGAGCCTCTACAGAAACACAAAATCCCTGAGCCTCAGCGTCTCTATTCATTGAGAAGCGTCGAGTTTCATTCATTTTTGCAATGTCAAAAGCGGCCACACGACTTGGGCCCATTACAACAAAAGGCAGACCCCTACTAAGTGAAATTAATTCATTTAAAATAGACTCAGAGATATTTTCTGCCCAGGTTACTAGCACGCCTCGACCTAGATCAGCACAATCGTCAGTGATCAGAAGCATCTCCCTTCTTTTAAAAGCTTCCAAAATATTCTTAAAATCAGAAATCATATGACGAGTTTGACAGCAAATTTGAATTACAATACCCCTAAAAACTTCTCAAAAGCTAATCCTTAAAGGCTTTATTAGGAATTTTTCTCACAAAAAAATACCTATATTGTGAATCTAACCCCTCTAAACATAAAGCCCATTCAAGAAATACAAACTCCTTGCCGATTTAACTCTATGGGCTCACTAACATCACGGGTTAATTCATAAGTCCAAGACTATACATAGGATGATAAAATCTTTGTGTAGTAGAATTGAGAATTGTTCATTTTCAAGGGGTTTGAAGCGGACATGGAACCAACAACAGTGGCAGATACTTCTCGTTCATCATCAAATTCTACTGAGGTGGACCTAACATTATTGGGTGCTCGTCGCACAGCATTTGTTGCTAGATTTATTGTTCTAAGAGAAGCAAGAAGAACTCGTGCACATCGAAAGATTGAAAAGTTAGGCTGGGGTGCCCATACAACAGCAGAAGAGCTTGCTGAAGCCTTTCGAAAAGAATTTATAGAAAATGGTGACAACATGGTTCCTGTAAACAGGGATATTAGAAGAGCCCTCGCTCATGCCGATCGATCTCTAAATCATTTTATCGGAGAATACTCTTCAAGGGCTACTTTAAATTTCGTTGATGCCTTATCTGATTACGAAAGGTCTAACACTTTACTTTTTGGTGATGACGAGCATCCAAAATCGGGTGGCTGGAGATTAATCCAAGAACTTAAAAGAGAAAGAGATTTAGGAAAGTAATTATTTATCTGAATTATTTTTCGACACTGGACTTTCCAATCCTGTCATAATTTCTTTTAAGTGACTATGCTCTTCTCTCCACTCTTTATCTGTAAAATATAGAAAGCAAATCACTTCCGAGACTAATTTAAATGTCTCTTCTGATATTGGATCGCCTGCATCAATCTTGGTAAGTAACTCTGAGAGAGTATCATCTTTGGTAACAGGAATGCCCTTATCTTTAGCAATCTTAATGATCTCTTTTGCTATTTCTCCCTGACCTTTAGCTAAAATTGTCGGCAGCTTATTAGCATCAAGATACTGAAGGGCAATTGCAAGTTCTCTCTTTTTCTTAGAGATATGAGACCCCTGTACGAGGGAAAAGTTCTATTTAGGCTGCTTGTTCGATAATCGGAGTTGGTCCAGTCTGCTCATCAATAATCTTATCAACTTCTTCAATCAAGGAGCCAATAGCGTAAGCCCAAACATACTGACCAGCCTTGCGACCTGTTAATACTTCAGCAATCTGACCTTTATCTTGGATACGATGCTTTATGAAAAGTTGTCGTCCATCAGTAACTAGAATGACATCTTGGGGGTTTTTGTTAATATTAGGTAATTTTTTTCTGAGATAATCGATACCTCTACGAAATCTATTGACTGGCAAACCTTCTTTCTTCATGCGGAAGAGCCAACACAAAAGCACAACGTCAGAGTAAGTATATTTATTTCTTCCCCTACATAGAGTCTTACCTGAACATGGGACTAGATTTGTACGAGCATAATAATTTAAAAGTGCCAAACCTATCTTTTCAGCATTGCCAGATAAGGCCCGTAAAACCGCTTGAACTTCCTTTGCGGAGAATTCTCTGTTTTGAAGATGAACAGCCATAGCCTCAACTAAAAAATATTTACACTAAACTTCTGAAGTAAAAAGTAAACGTCTCTTAACTTTCTGTCAATGTGAAATAAAACTGTAAAATCATTTTGTTAGCAAACATACTCACAGCTTAGTTATTAGGCACATTTAGAAATCAAAGACAGTCGATTTTACTCTTATCTTATTCCTTAGTCACGCAACTTTAATTGACTTAAAGAGTCTTAAGGTTTCTAAGAGGTTAACTTGTATAGAAAGTATAAAAAAACTCTAAAATTTAAGGCGTCCTTGGTTTAAGAACCACAAAGACAGGAACTTCGTCTCGACCGACATGAGATTCTTCAAAAATAACTTTTCCAGTTGCATCAGTAACTTTGATATGCAATTGAGCTGAGCCTCCGCCATCAAGATTTAAGGCTTCAATGCATCCAAGCAAAGGATCCTGAAGTATTTTTTGAAGATCCTTAAGATAAATCGTACCCAAAGGAGAGCTTGAGCTAAAAAGAATTAGACGATTTTTATTATCAACACATAATCCAGACCTTAGTGAAGCTTTCTCCTCTCTCTTCAAACCCTCAATCGGTTCTCCCTGAGTTAATAATCTAGGGCCAGCTTGCACAGCCTCCACTACACCACTTGAATTAAAATCTGCACGAGGCAAAATTCGAGGACCCTTGTTAGCATCAAATAGGAAAATCCCTGTCAGCACCTTTCCTCCAGCATGAAGTCTATTCAGAGAAATTCCGCGACTTAAAATTAAGCCAAGAGGGTTTCCAAAAGGATCGAAGAAACTTGCATTGATAGCTAGATAAGCACCACTCATTTCAACAATTTCTTTGGCGCTCGCTCGATTTTGCCCGAATTCTTTAGCCCTTACTACACTTACAGATAAATGCTTAAGGCTAGTCCTTGCAAATCTAAGAGATGGTGAAAACAATCCACCTTGTGACGAACTAAAATTTGCAATTTCGAAATCTGGTACAATTTCTTCCCATACGATCCCTGGATCGGCTAACGCAGTAGTCGCAAGAAAAGGCAATAAAAATAGAATTTTTAAAAAGTAGTTCTTTAGCACTGTGAGCAAAGTATTAATTAATTAAGACTTTGGCAAATGGAAGTAACTCTACGCAACGATTTAATGTATATAATTTAAGATAGAGTCGGGACAAAAACAAAACAAATAAAAAAAATAAGCCGATCAGGGCTGATCGGCTTATAAGGTAGACTACCTTTTCCTCGCAATACTTTGATCTCTCAAACTCATAATAGTTACTCGGAGGGTTATCTACTAACAAAGCCAAGAACCGTGGGCTGATGTGTGTGTGGTTCAAGGAGGTTAGGTTCCCAGCACTGTTACGATATCCAAGTAATTTTATAAATCCAAAGAAATCAATTTGATATCGAGTAATACTAAAGCAACATGTGTGCCAAAGAAAAAATGAGCAAAGAAACAGCATAATTCATAATTGAAAATTCAATTAAAGCCTGTGAATAACTCTGCTACTAATCTGAACTTTCAAGGATATTTTAAAAATAATCCTAAAAATTATATGGAATGCAAATTGTTGTTCTGTTTTCAAACTGGGAAGTTTTTGCCGAGCAGAATTTTTTATGATGATATTTTATGCCGTAATAAATTATTTAAGTTGAATTTAAATTCTCCTTATCATAACCTCACGCCTCACCTTTGAATCTCAAACGGGAATCAAGCGTCTTATTTAGATAATTTCATGGAAGAACAAACATTTAGATCAAGATTAGTAGATCTTTTAGGTAAGAGCCGCAAAGCTACTAGACTTTATAGCGGAGTTACTAGATCCAAGAAGGGTTCTGTTTTGGCTGAAATTCAAGCTACTGAATGGTTAAATGTAAATAACGAACTCGTTAGCCAACTTTCCTTAATTTTAGATGAACCTACAGGTAAAAAGCTTACTTTTGATATTACAACACTCATAGATCAACTCACAGATCGTTCTCGTAATACCATCCAAGAAATGCAAGAAAAGCGTCGTAAATTGATTGCGCATGCTGAAATAGGTGATTATGTACAAGCTCATGTACTAAGCAAAGAATTAGTTTCTATAAAGGCTAGAGTTCAAGCACTGCAAGCTGTATTTTCTGAGCTCAACTCGGTTATTAAAAGAGAACGCTCTCAAGTTGAAACACAAAGTTTTCCACAACAAGAATTAGCAAATCTGTCCAAACCACCTGCTCCACAACTTGCAAAGGTAATTCAACTTAGACAGAAACAGAACATTGCTTAAGAAACCGAGTTTAGAATAAAAGTTTCTTTTTGAATTAGTTTCTTTTTGAATTTTGTTATCTAATTCCTAATTTAAATATTTAAATTTTTCTGCTTCTTTTCTTCTTTTAACTTGATCTTCTTACTTTAAATAGGTTAAACCAAAGACGTAAAAATTATACGCTTAATAATTTTGAGTATCTGTGACACTTCGACTAGTTATTAATAATGCCTCTGGCAAAATTTCCTCAAATTCAAAGCAGCCAATCTCCGTAGCAAAAAATCTTTTAGACCAGGCTTCTTCTATATTAAGTGAGCTGGGCTCGTCTTACTCGGGAGTTTGTTCAATATTAGAAGACTGCAAAGAAATGATCGGACGAAAAGACTGCGAACCATTTGCAAATCTATTATCTCCAGGTGCAAACGAAGATCTCCCTTAGTCTAGTTTTTTTGGTGCCAGCCACCTTTTTTTCTTTTACCTAACAACATTTAAAAAAAAACAACGATTCTATCTACGGAGACTGATTTAGAGGATTCTAATGCCACGCCCAAGAAGAATGTTTATTGCAAACCAAAGCTACCTTGCAACCGCCCGTGTAAGAACGGGCCTCCCGTTCATTTATGATAAACTTGTGAATACCTTTATAAAAGGAGTTCTGGCCCGGGCTCAGCACCTATACCCAGTAATAGCTAGCGATGTCCTTTTTATGGCAAATCATTTTCACATGATCATCGTATGCAAAGATCCAGAAATAGTTCGAGCCTTTAACTGCTACTTAAAAGGTGAGATTGCCAAGGGCATAAATAAGATTCTTGGACGAAAAGGTTCGGTGTGGGAAGGACGTACCGATATGCCCATCTTGTTAACTCCTGAAACTATCATTGAAAAAATAGCTTACATCTACACGAACCCTGCCAAAGCAGGTCTAGTTGACTCGATTGATCAGTATCCAGGTATTTCAAGCTGGAAAGCATTTCTAAATGAAATAAAATCGGAAACTGTTCCATGGATAATGACTTCAGATCTTGAAAAGATTGCTTCAGGATTTAGGGAATCCAGGCATAGAGCGGTTCTGATTGAGAAAATCCTCGAGAAAAAGACTTTAGAAAACAATCTACAATCTTTTGAGCTGACATTTGATCCACTTGCCTGGGTAGATGCTATTGGAGACGCCGCTGGAATGAGCAAACAAGAAGCTAGGGAGCGAATTATTGCAAGAGTTAAAGAAATTGAAAATGAGATCCGTGAAAGCAGAACTTCCAAACCAATCGGAGAAAAAGCATTAAAATCACAAAGTTTATTTAAGCCTTACAAACCATCAAAGTATGGGCAACGAGTTTTCTGTATAAGTCACGACATCTCTCTTAGAAAAACCTTTATTTCTATCTACAAACAATTTGTCGAAGAATGTAAATTCATCTATGAGAAATGGAAAAAAGGCTACTTCGATCTAAAAATGCCTCTTGGAGCTTTTGCACCGCCTCAAGCAGTGACTGCAGTTGCTATTGCCTTATATTAAAAATAAAAATATCTAGATTATGCCTGCATAATAGGAGCAAAGTTTTTTCTAAACTTAAAAAACTCAATACAAAAATTCTATACTGATCCTGTTTATCTGAGGTTCCTTCACTTAAAACAATTTTCTTCATCTAAAACAATAAAAATATCATGCCTATATTTTTAAAATTCACTCTCTGTGCAGGGAACTCTCTTCGGCTCTCTTCGGTGGCTCTCTTCGGTGGCTGGCACTAGAAAAAACTCGGCAGGGAACTCTCTTCGGCTCTCTTCGGTGGCTGGCACTAGAAAAAACTAGCCTAATTGAGTTAGTAGCCTAACCGGAGCACCAGTAAAAGAAGAAACAACTGGCACTGGTCCTGGACCAAAAGTCCGATCAATTAAGGCAGCCCAACAAAAAATATTTATGCCGCGTAAGGTAGCTTTGGTATGAGCTTCGAGACTCGATCGGGCCGTGGTTATAACATCTGTCACCAAAACTGCACTACATCCCTTGTAGCGTTCTCCATGACCATTGAAAAGTTTACTTTCAAGATACTGCTCTAATGGTACTTCCTTTCCGGAGGGATTCAATTCAGAAAAGACCACCGCTAAACGTTCAGCAAAAAAACTAAATCCGCCAGGTAATTTTAAAATTAAATCTGGAAATTGATTATTACCAACTTCTAAAATTCGTTCACCAACGTATCGAGCACAAACATTTAAATCCTCATCACTAAGGTCTTCAACTCTATAATAGACTTGACTTTCACACCGAGATCCAATTCGCACTGGCTCCTCAAATTCTTCAGTAATTTTTGAAAAGAGCTCGCCAATTTCCTCAGAATCAATCATGACTTTCCATTAAAAAGAAATAAGAATATGTTGTTGAACAATTTTACTAAACTTCTAAAACTTGTAAAATAAGAGAGTTAAAATACCACAAACAAAAGCATTTGTAACGGAACAAATATCCCTACAAATATTGAGCAATATTTATATCATTTAGAGTTTCTAATTTTTTGTTGTGCAGAACTGAGTGCCAAGGAAAGAGCTGCTGATTGATTCTCTAGCTTTGAATAATAGGCGTCAATTTCGGGCACCAAAGCACCAGCTCCTACATCAGAGACAGAACAAAGTTGTTGGACTTTTTTAAGAGTCTGAGCTACCAGTGCAGGATTTTTCTCAACATACTCAGCTGCAATCGACACTACCTCCTCTGTATCTCTTAGACCGTTAAGGTATCCAGCGATATAAAGTTGTTTTTCGTTAGGCTTAAGATTCTTCCAGGTAGGCAAGAAAGGTTCAGTGTCTGCTAAGCAGATCCCAGTAAATATACTTAAATTACAGGATAATATCAGGGTAATTAATTTTAGCTTGAAAGGTTGCATATAGTTGTTATTCCCTATTATTATCACTGACGATTAATCTAGAAAAGTCAGAATAGTTTTCTATTAGAATGTTGGCAAGACAATGAGTATCCCAGTTCGTAAAACCAGAGAAGTAAGTATTGGAACCGTCAAAATTGGTGCAAGCAATAAAATTGCTGTGCAGAGCATGTGCGCTACCAAAACTCAAAATATTGAAGCAACAATACAACAAATCAAACTACTTGAGGAACATGGTGCTGATTTAATCAGAATTGCCATTGATAGCAAAAAAGATGTTGAAGCTTTAAGTGAGATTCGTAAGCACACAAAAGCAAATTTAGTAATCGATCTTCAAGAGAACTATAGATTAATTGAACTTGTAGCTCCATTTGTTCAAAAAGTTAGATATAATCCGGGACACTTACATCATCACGAAAAACAAGTTCCTGTAAAAGATAAAGTAAAATTTCTTGTAGCTGCTGCAAAAAAACACAACATCGCTCTAAGAATCGGAGTCAATTTTGGTTCTTTGGATCCAAATCTTAAAGAACTTAGTGCGAGCGATATGGAGGCAGCTCTAACTTCGGCTTCGAACCACGTGGGATATCTTGAAGAGTTAGGATTTTATAATTTCGTACTATCTCTCAAAAGTAGCGATCCTAATGAAGTAATTGAAATCAATAAACGATTCTCTGCTATGCATCCACTAGTGCCACTTCATCTGGGAGTCACAGAAGCAGGCATGCTTCCAATGGGTGAGATCAAAACAAGAGTGGCTTATGAAAATCTATTGCCACTTGGAATTGGCGATACCGTTCGTGTCTCTCTAACTTTACCTTTTGCAGAAAAGTTTAAAGAAATTTTAGTTGCGCAGAAAATTATTGCTGATATTGAATCTGGTAAATTTCGATCTGTTCCGAAATTTATTCAAGAAGGTCTAAATATTATTTCCTGTCCGAGTTGCTCAAGAGTTGAAAATGAAGCTTTTATTGAGCTTGCTCAAAACGTAAAGGAAATGTCGAAATACGCTGCCAAAGAGAATCTTACAATTGCCGTGATGGGCTGCCGAGTTAATGGTCCTGGAGAAACAGATGATGCCGATCTTGGACTTTGGTGTGCTCCGAATCATGTAAATTTGAAACGCAAAGGGGAGCTGATTGGAGCATTCTCTTATGAGGAAATTTTACCTCGAGTTAAAGCAGAACTTGATCAACTAATTGCTGATATTGCGTCAATCTCCACTTCTGATGCAAAGCCCACTCGATAGCGATATTTTCATGAAGCAAATTAACGATTTATCCTGACTATACTAGGACAGGAATCCGTATTTTAAAAAAGCTGTGTGTTTTAAATAGGTTAGAGATCTGCCTAGTTAGGTTAATTTGTAAGTTTTATTGGTTTGAAATGAAGCAGCGAGGAATCGTACACTTATCCGTAGTCTCACAATTGCCTCAAAAGGCTGGGGCGACTGTGCGCGAAATTATTGCTGTTGAAAAACTAACTTCGGAACACTCTCTAATTGCACAAAGATATATTAAACAAACATCTGCAAAGGGCGTATTTGTTGGAGCCATTCTAGCCAATAAAACTTGGGATATTCGTCCTCTGCTTCTGCTTAATGGCAAACTTACACTCCTACGTTTTAGTAATCCTGAGCTAGCTCTCGATCGAAATAAACTAAATTTTTTAAGATCAATTTATCTCCATTCAGATACGCAAAACGAAATGAAACTCAGCATTATTGCTTATGGTGAAGATAATGGTCAAATTTGGCTACAAAGAAAATTTCATCAAAATACTTTATCTAATATCGAAAATATCAATTCTGGAATTGCCTCTTTCCATCCTGTTGAACAAGCTCAAAAAATAATTGCCCTGGTAGCTACAATGCAAGATGTCGGCATCGTGCATGGACATATAACAACAACTAATATCGGTGCTGATGAAGAGCAGCCTGTGCTTTTTGATTTTGGATTTGCAGCAACTGAAATTTTAAAAACAGAATCGCTAGCTCCGGAAATAAAAAGTGGAATGCCCTCGACATTCGCAAGTGACATCTACGGTCTTGGACTAACATTAAAGGTTATACTTGGAACTAATTTATCACCGAAGCATAAAGAACTAATAGATTCAATGTTATCTTCAGAAACTTCAAAAAGACCGAGTATTGAATTCGTTAAAAACGCATTTGCTGTTCCAACAGCTACTTCAATCTTAACTCCATCTAATGTAGGAAAAGTTTTACCTTCAGGCAATCTAATCAGTGCAAGAATTATTGAATCAACACAAAAATCATTAAAAGGGGAATCTAGTAAATCAATTCTTTTATCTTCCTCACAAAAATCACACTTGCATAGATCTGATCAAACTAAAATTAGCACTCAAGATGTTTCAAAAATTAGAATTGCAATTCAAAATCAAGTAAGACAATCAACTGTTGCACTTCCTAGATCAAAGCTGCCGATCAATTCTGGAGCAGAAACTTATAAACCAGTCGCTAAGATGGAGTCTGCCATTTCATCTGGATATAATTCGAAAAATATTGAATCCAAACAAAAGAAAATAACTCAAACTTCAGTATCTCATGCAGTAAGAAAACATACGGAACTAATTTCTCCTTTTGACGTGAATCAGTTAAGAGATTCTGATAATTTGAAATTAGACATAGCACTTATAGAAAAGAAGAAAGCCCCTCAAAAACAAATACAAACTACTCATGTAATTTCAGTTTCATCGGATTCTGAAAAGATAAGATCATTTAGCAGAACTATTCGTTTCATTACACTAGCTGGCCTAACTTCTCTTATCTGTCTGTTGATTGGCTTTGCATGGTCAACTTCAATTAAAAGAAAATCTCCCAAAGAAAAGGCTGACTATAGTGCCTACTGGTTAAGTGATCAGCCATCACTACAGCAAAAAGTTATTGAAGATATTATCTTAAAAGAGTCATCTGAGGCTGAGGCTGCAATACTAAAAGCTCTCACAGATGGAACTAAGGTTAAAGGCATAAGAAATGAGCTTTTAAGAGTTGCATTTGGAAATTTTTGGGCAAAAGATCTCAGCAAAACAGATAGAAAAATTTTATTTGCTCTAAGTTTGGAAAATAATGACCCAAAGATATTGAACTCACTACCACCAATAGCAAAGGCAAACCCAGGTGTTATACTGACCCTACTCTCGCAAATGCCAGGTAGAAATGAAGCAATTTCAGGCTTGCCAATAAGTACATTTTTCATGCTGCCCGATCCGTATGGCAAAGCATTCTTTGAACTTTCAAAATTGAATATTCAAAACATTGGAGAGGAAGAATCAATTGGGTTAGTAAAATTTGTTATTGGAGATGTCACTAAGAAATCAATTTCAGAGTTTATAGCCAATCGTCCGGAAGGAAAACTTGAAATTGTTAATATCTTATTTGAAAAGGAAAGAGCTGATCTTGCAGAAAAATTTATAAGATTAGTTTCCACAGCTCTGCCTGAAGTCTTTCCAAATATTGAATGGTTTTATGAGAATTCAGACGTAGACTGGATAGCAGCTCCTGCAATAACAAAAATTCAAATTGCATTAGGTATAAAGAATTTTTCTGGTTTATCTTTTGAGCATCAGTTAGATCTGTTGAGTTTTCCAGATCCTAAAATTAAATCAGCTGCTGCTTCTGAAATTGAAAACGCACTTGGCACAGATCTCAAACCCATGCTCAACATTGCCATTAGTCCCGAGAGCAACCTTACACGTACCCAAGTGATAAGCCTCATTTCAGCACTTTCATTTAAAGGTCAAGATAGGAAAGGATATATTTCTATCTGGTTTGGAACAAATCCCGAATCTAGTGCAGTTATCAAACTTTTACTTGCACGTAGTACAACTGATAAAAATGATTTTTTTAACCTTGAAGCATCAAGATACTTGGCTAACAAAGACTGGAAAGTTGATTTTGAAACGTTAAAAAAACTCAGCGTACATCTTGAACCTGTAGCCAGAGCTTTAGCTTACTCAAAGATGGATCCTGAAGATTCTGAACAGAGAAAATTCATGAGAAAAATGGCCAGTATTGAACCCAGTCCCTCGGTTAGAAAAGGAATAATTGAAAAAATTAAACCTTTTCAAGCCAGATCAACTTTAAAAAATCTGGCAGTAGATTAGTTATTCATTTCAAACAAAATAACTTCAGTCTCTCTTGTTGCTTTAACAATAATTTGTTTTTCATCTTCAATTTGGGCACCATCTCCAGCTTGCAAAACGGTACCGTTAAGTTCTACTTCACCCTGAGCTACCTGTAACCAAGCATATGGCATAGTTAAAGCATGAGAGATTTCCTCTCCCTTTGCAATTCTAGAAGCATAGATTTTAGCATCTTGATGAATTGTAACAGCACTTTCCACTGCATTTTCAGAAGCAATTAAAGTAAAAGTTTTTGGATTGTTAGTAAAGTTTATACTTTTTTGCTCATAGCCTGGATCTATGCCTCTTTCTTTGGGAGTAATCCAAATCTGAAGCAGATGTACTGATTCGCTTTTGGAGGCATTGAACTCACTATGAGTAATTCCTCTGCCAGCACTCATGCGTTGAATTTCACCAGGCTTAATGATTGACCCAGTACCTAAACTGTCTTTGTGCTCCAAAGATCCAGCTAATACATAAGTCACAATTTCCATATCACGATGAGGGTGAGCTCCAAACCCTTTTCCAGGTGCTACTCGATCTTCATTAATTACTCGTAATGAACGATACCCCATATGCTCTTCGTCATAATAGTCTGCGAAGGAAAATGAGTGATAGGAATCTAACCAACCATGATTTGCATGTCCTCGTTCTTTTGAACCTCGTACTTTAATCATTTGACGTCCAATTTCTTTAAAACATTTACAAAGTTTAATGTCATTGTATTAAGTTGCTGGAGCTGTTTTGCATCAAGCAACTCCCCATTTTCATTAAAAGCCTCGTGTGCTTTTGAGATAGAAAGTTGATCTGGGACAACGGTCACTTGAATATTAGATAGCATCGATCGCAACCCAACCAGACCTCTCAATCCACCTAAAGCTCCAGGCGAGGCAGAAAGAAGTAGGGCATATTTATTTTTAAAAACAGCCAATGATGGCTCCTGTCCTTCTTGACGAGATACCCAATCAATGGTGTTTTTAAGTACACCGGAAAATGAACTATTATATTCTGGTGAGGCAATAATAAGTCCATTATGCTGTTTGAAAATTTCTTTTAGCTTACGAACTGTTTCGGGTAATCCTTCAGCTGTTTCAAGATCTCCATCATACATAGGCATTGGATACTCTGTTAAATCAAAATATGTCACTTCTGCACCAGCACTTTTGGCTGCATTAGCTGCACATTTTGCCAGTCGTTTATTAAATGAATCTTTTCGAGTACTGCCTGCAAATACAAGTATCTTTGACATCTTTAATCTCCAATTTAAATATTATTATTTTGTTTTCCAACTACTCTACATAAATTTCTGAAATCTTCGGATTCTTGTACACTTAGCAATGAAAATATCTTTTCGATTTCTTCCACGTGCGACTTAAGCGCGGAAATCACCAACCTTCTTCCTTGAGTTGTAAGTGTTACTTTAAAAGCTCTCCGATCTTCAGGATTATCATTTCTTTTCAACATACCTCTGCTTTCTAAGTTATCTATGACTACAGTCATATTTCCCCCACTACATAAAAGCTTCTTTCCAAGTTCACGTTGAGAAAGATCTCCAAGATGAAATAAAGCCTCCATAACTCCAAACTGAGGTAAAGTTAAGTCAAACTTGGTTAGTGTTTTAGTTGCTCTCGCTGCAATAGAGTCTGCGGCTCTTAATAAATTTATGTAGCAGTTTAAAGCTCTGGTTTCTGACTTTGAGCCTTGATAATGAGTTGGCATTCGTTTGAATTTAAATAGTTTAAGTTTAAACTATTATTAATCATCATTGTTGCTATAATCAAGAAAGTTTATATTAAAGAGTAAGTTCGATATCTTATTATAGTGTTTTTCAAAAATCTTTGCCGAATCACAAGATATGGCAATGGAGACTAAGCTAAATCTTTTTTCTTGTTAACCCTTTGGGTTAGCTATGATTTTTGAAAATGAAAAACACTATTTATTATCCCTCCGGGGGATAGTAACTTTCTAAAGCCTTTTCTTTTCGGCAAAGACTTTTCAAAGTTACTATAATACCGCGAATGACCAACGACAAAGCATGCATTCAACATCTAAAAAGAATCAATAAAACACTCATTTATCTTAGGTATGAATATTTTTTATACATTTCTAACTTGACATAACAGTAACTACTGATGAAGATTGCCCGAAACATAGCTTGCGTTAAATCAGCAAATAAAAGGAAATTTATGAAAAAACAAATACTAATTGCTCTATTGTCGATTTTTGTCCTTGCCTGCGCTTCTACAAAAACAAATTCTGCCATCTCTAACTTATCTCCAGAAACTATTCAGAAAAATATGGTGGAAGCTTCTGAATTAAAACCGGAACATAAGCTATTAAGTAAAATGGCTGGTGAATGGAAAGTAAATGCAAAATTTTGGATGGATCCAACGGCTGAACCAGAGATTAGCTCTGGAGTTGCCTCATCGAAATTGATCTATGGTGGACGTTATCTTGATCAAAAGTATAAAGGTAAATTTATGGGTAAACCCTTCGAAGGACAAGGAACAATGGGATATGACAATCTAGGTAAGAAATACTTTTCAACCTGGATCGATTCTATGAGCACAATGATGATGAAGAGTGAGGGTAAAACAGTTAATGACAACTCCCTAACTCTTGAATCCTCAATGGTTTGTCCAATGACAAGAGAAGAAATGCAAAGTCAAGAAGTAATTACATTCCTAGATAAAAACACATATCGCTTTGAAACATTTCAAAATAGTACCGATCAAAAAATTAAAATGATGGAATTAACTTATTCTCGTATTCACTAAGTATTAAAGATTCTGCTCGCCTTTTCTCCTCAGAAGGGCGAGCATGTTTCTGACTTCTATTAAGTAATGAACTCCCTAATTATATTTAAAGAAGAAATCAATGGTTCAATAGCAACCATCAAAGGTGCACATCTAAAATATCTTCAAGATCTTCACGATCTAAAAGTTGGTAGAAATATCTCAGTTGCCCAGCTTTATGGCCAGATTGGCAAAGGCATTATAACCACTTCAAACAAATTAGAAGTTATTATTGAAATTTCTTTAAACTCACTACCTCCCCTAAGAGAACCAACCAGTCTTATTGTAGCTATACCTCGCCCTCAGACTCAAAAAAAAATTATTCACTTAGCAACTGTGCTGGGTATATCAGAACTTCATTTTGTACGGTGTGAGAATTCAGAAAAGAGTTACCTAAGCTCACATATCTTACGACAAGAAGATCTGTTGTATGAACTTATTAAGGGTCTTGAACAATGCTGTGACTCAACCCCACCTACTGTTAAAGTTCATCCATTTTTTAAAGCATTTATTGATGATTATCTAAAAATACAAATCAATAATGATCCCACGGCTACTTCAATTATTTGCGATACAACACCCCTAGATCAAAACCTCAAGCTATCTTCAATATGCAAACTTAATAAGGGAAGTCCCTGTCAAATTGCAATTGGACCTGAGTCTGGCTGGAATGATTTTGAAAGAGAGGAATTTAAAAAACTTGGCTTTAAGGGGATCAGTTTAGGACAAAGGATTCTACGTTGCGAAACTGCTACCTCAATTATCTTAGCTCAGATTAAATTATTGCGAGAATAAAAAAAGAGCCCACTTATTTTTAGTATAAATGGGCTCTATAATATTGGAATAATAAATAGTTATCCCAACTAAATGCATTAAAGCTGATTATAGCGATCGCCAACATCATTCCAATTAATGACTTTACTAAATGCTTCTACGTATTCTGCTCGACGATTCTGGTATTTAAGATAGTAAGCATGCTCCCAGACATCACAAGCTAATAAAGGAACTGTTACCCACTGAGAAAGATCTTGATGCTTCTCGGATGTTAAAATTTCCAAATTCTTAGTCATCAAGTTTTTAGTTAAAAGTACCCAACCAGATCCTTCTACTGCTGTGCCGGCAGCTTTGAATTGAGCCATAAAAGCATTAAAATTACCAAAGCGGGCCTTAATAGCGTCAGCTAATTTTCCACTAGCTTCACCGCCACCTTTAGAGGACATGTTTTGCCAAAAAATGCAGTGTAGAAAATGGCCAGCTCCGTGAAAGGCAAGCTCTCGCTCCCAATGCTTAACTAGGGAAAAATCATTACCTTCCCGTGCGGCGGCAAGTTTATCTTCGGCTGTATTTAAGCCCTTAACGTATCCTGCATGGTGCAAATCGTGATGGAGCTTCATCGTTTGAGCATCGATATGAGGCTCAAGTGCGGTGTACTCGTACGGTAATGGTGGTAATTCATGTGCCATAAAAAAACTCCTACCCTAAAATTATTTTAAATTGATCTGTGGGCTATAGTTATATAGGAGCCACAACACATCGCGCAACAAATCCCCAAAAGGAATCTTAATCAGGTATATAAATTGCCTATATGTATTCAAGCTTAAGAAAGGGCCTTTCCTGTAGATGCCAAGAAAGGCGTTAAGATCTTGAATATATTAAATTTTATATCAATTAATTGGAGCACTAAGCTTCAGCCATTTCATGCGTACTCTTCAGTAGTTCGTTACACACTTTTATCTACTCTCTTATCATCGGTTGTTATGGCTTTTACACCTGATAGTGCCATCAACCATCCAAACGATCCTAGCTATTATTTACCAGTTTATCCGATGATCTATGTTACTGCCCCAATAATCGAACAAGTACAGGCCTCATCGACCTGTTCATACGATCACGATAACAGTCAAAATACCCCTGAACAATCTTTTACAGCACCAACTCGAGTCGGAAATTATAATATCGGAACTGACGTTTTGAGTGCTAATGATCCTAGTCCGGGAAACGAACTATGGATATTACTTCCAAATGGACAAAGCAAAAAACTTTTTCCATTAGCGGCACATACTTCAATTATTGATACTTCTCCCAGCCCACTGACTTACGGCTCTGTCGTAGAGCCGAATATATCTGAAGATGGCAAAACTGTTTATTTTTCTTATTTTCATGATGCCAATCTTGAAGTGAATTGTAATGAAGGTGGTTACTGTCTATCTCGAAAGGGAGCGGATCTTTATTCCATTAAGTTAGAACCATTATTAAATAATTTTAATCTCGACCCCGCAACTCTAGCTGCTCAACGACTTACCACTCGCCAAAATGACAGCTCTGGTTATCAACAAATTGCTAATCGTGACAAAAAAGCAATGAATCAAGTTCTGTCTGCGACAACTGGCCCAAATCAATGGGGCAATGTGCATATGCATCCAATCGAGATTCGCACTGTTGAGGGATTAAAATTACTCTATGTTTCTGATGAAAAAAGAATGCGCTCATCAAATCGAAAAGCAAGTATTGGAGATGCTGCTCATAATTTTAACTTAATGATCGCAGATTTAAATAGTGATGGTACTATTTCAAACTCGCAACAGTTTCAATACTACACAACAACTTCTGCATTAAGTCCTTCTCCTTTAAGAAATGGTTTCGCATTTTCTTACCAAGCATCAACTGAAGATCCAAGAAACTGGCAAATTCAAGGACTAGATTCAGTTGGCAAGTGGTATCCAATTATCGGATATGGTTCAAACCCTGAGCTTATTCACTTAAGTTCTTTTTGCGTTAAAACAAAAGGTCCTGCGCCTGGAGATTACCTTGTAGCAGACAGATATTACAATCAAAACAACGAAGGCTTTGGATCCCTTTGGGCAGTCGATCTCTCAAAAGCAGGTCAAAATACATATGGTGCTAATTATCTATATTATGCAGCTAGTCCGGCACAAGTTGGATCTTATCCATTAACTAGTAATGCAATTTCTACAGATATCCCATCGAAATATATCGTTGCGGCGGGAGCTTATCGTGGAAAATTTACAACTCCGCGTTGTGGAAAAGCTGATGAAATATTTTTTGGTTACTCTCCCACCACCTCGAATGGAAAACATACTCAATACAACCCTTTAACTTCTGAGTGTCAGAGAAATGTTTATCGTTCATTTATTGGATTTCGACCAAATCTAAATGCTTTCGATCCCATCGAAAGCGTTAATGTTAGCTCAGAGAGCGGAATCAGAATTGTCGTTAGAGATTCCTCTCGGCAAAATAATCTTATTTGGCCAACGCCGGTTATTTCTTGGCAAGAAAGAACTTCTGATGAACAACAGCAATTTTCAGAAACAGCACGAAACCCTTCAAATAATATTTCTGCAGGTATGCCATATGCTGAAGTTGGAACTTCTGCCCTTGATAACACCGATAGGTTACCTTTTGACTGTTCAACTGGATACTCTTTTCAACAAGGAACAGTTCCTTTTAGTCCAAATGCTACATTAGCCGGACTTGAAAGTGATCGAGATGAATTAATCAACAATACCGATGGTCTTACTTATGTAAATAATAGAAATAACTTTTGTGAATCTATTATTAATAAGGATCTAGTCTTAGGTGTTAGTATAAATATTACAAGCAATAAACCAAGCCTATCTTCTGATTACAGCCCAGGTTTTAACACAGATGGCGAAGGACAAACTGGATATAAAAAAGAGGCTTCGAAATTACTTGGTATTTATTCGATTCAAGGTCAAACTGACACCTCGTTCAAAGCAATAATTCCTGCAAATATACCATTTGATTTGCAATTAATTAGTAAACGCTATGGCATGAAATTAACTGACGTAAGAAGTTGGCACGCCCTCAAACCAGGAGAAAGTAGAACTGATTGCGGGGGATGTCATAATCATAAACCCGGAGCAGGAATTCAATTCAGTGGAACTCATGCTGATACACATTCAGCTCTAAATCTAGTTAGCGGAACACCATATGTTGAATATGATTCTACTTGTACTCCATTCATGGCTCAATCATCTGATCCAACTATAACTCTTCCCGAATGGCGTGTTGATATCTATCCAAAATTTGATCAATATTGTGGCAGTTGTCATAATTCAAACACGCCAACACCACATGCCCAAGCGATACAGGCTCAAAAAGCCTTAAAATATACAGATGAAATTTCTGCTCGTGGAGAATTAATTGGTAAAAGATTCGCTGCAAGCTTTTTAGGAGCGATGGGAAGTCCAGCTTGGTGGGCCGCAAGAAATGAGCGTACTGATGGAAGAGATAATAATTTAACCAAATACAAACCGTATTGGGATGGCGGACCAAATAACGGCTATCCACAAAATCCATCTAATCCAAATGATTATTATGGACTACTCAACTACGGATTTCGTCATACATCTCATCCAAATCTTTGTGATGGATCTAACCTAGATGCTGCCCGTTGGGTTAGAAAGTTTGGTCAATGGATTGACTACCATATGCCTCGAGATAATCCTGGTGCATTGGGATTGAAGTTTAAAGACGATCATTATCATCCAACAGTTGATGGAGCTTTAAGTGATTCTACAAGCTGTGCTCCTGAGGAATTAAAAGTTGGTTTTTGGGATGATTCTGGACTTATCAAAAGAATTGAAATTCAAGTAAATACCGTCTCTGTCTTAACTCAAAATAACTTAACAAATAATCCTGGTTTTATTCTTTTCCCTATCTCTGGCCTAAACAGCAGTGATGTTCTTAATATTATTGCAATGGACAATGCTAATAATAGACAAATGTATCAAAAAACAATTGATCAATTTGTAATTGACTGCCAAGTAGCTCTGAATGTGATTGACGAAACTCCGGATCTTTCACCGTCTCCTTCTCCATCTCCTTCTGAAACACCCAATCCATCACCTTCTCCGACACCTGGAGATTCAGATCTATCTTTAACAATTGAAAATCCAGAAGTGTCCTCTGGAGAAATGCTCACCCTTAGTATTATAAGCAATAATAACGGTCAATTTGTACTTATTACTACTCCAAGTCTGAATTCTACTAAGTTAAAAGGTACAATTAAAAAAGGTAACCAGAAAATTAAGTTAAGAATTCCAAGAAATTCATCATTGCAAAATGAAATCTATAATTTTCAACTTAAATTTATAGGTTCGAATGGTTCTCTCTATTCAAATTCAGTAACTCTAAACCTCGGACCCAATAATCCAAATTCCGATATCGCTCATAAACTTGATATGCAATTAAAATCTCTCTCATCTGCTCTTAAAGCAACAAAAAATTTAATGATTCTTAAAACTGGAAATGATCGCATAAAGCTAAAAAATAAAATCACGAAGCTTAAAAATAAATTGCTGCCATTTAAGTGGGGCAAGGTTGTTTTTGGTGCATAGTCATACTCCCTCATCTTTTAATAATTTATAAACAGTTATCCCAACTAAATGTTTTAAGTAAACCGAAGGTTTTCAAGAGAAAAGTATTCGGCAATTACTTATTGGGATAACTATATAGTCTCTTCAAGTGCTAAATAACTATTTCTTTGATGCAAAAGCGAATCTGACTCTGATATTTTACATGTCTCAATCAATATAATAATTATTAGTGATTTTTTGTTTTATGGGCCTGTTGCAAAACTATCTCCGTAACGAGAAAAGTGAAATTTGAGCCGAGACAAGGAAGTCGAGAGAGAAAACCGTAAGCATATCCTCTGGATATGTTGAGGCTTTTCTCTCGAAGACTGTCGATGTCGCAGGCCAAAGATCGCTTTTCGCAGTAGGATAGAGTTTTGCAACAGGCCCTTTATAGTAACTTTCAAAAAGTCTTTGCCGAAAAGAAAAGGCTTTTGAAAGTTACAATCCCGCGGAGGGATAATAAATAGTGTTTTTCATTTTCAAAAATTATAGCTAACCCGAAAGGTTAATAAGAAACAAGATTTGACTTAGTCTCCATTGACATATCTTGTGATTCGGCAAAGACTTTTGAAAAACACTATATTAAGGTTATTCCCCGTTTTTTAGATCTTCCATTGAAGTGCCCAATCCAATAAGATGTGTTCAATTATATGACAGATCGTTTTGCCCAAAATATACTCTTCGTATTCTCTTTGGTACTTCTTGCTACTTTAGTAAGTGGCACAAGAGCTTGCCAAGAGAACTACGATCTTGGATCTACAACCAGTGTCACTCCAACGGCCGAGGCAACACCAACACCTACGCCGACACCTGACGAAACTCCAACACCTGACGAAACTCCAACACCTGA
>Ga0163144_10001389_pt1 | contig 57185 bp, 45 predicted proteins | sample OliLak19BULKMAT1_FD_123175 | JGI IMG/M metagenome (GOLD analysis project Ga0163144, IMG submission 123175) | Freshwater microbial mat bacterial communities from Lake Vanda, McMurdo Dry Valleys, Antarctica - Oligotrophic Lake LV.19.BULKMAT1 | ecosystem: Environmental > Aquatic > Freshwater >...
AAATCAGAGGGTGGTTCGGTCGTCGACTCGTGCGATCCGGACATGCTGGGCCGTGGAAAAGAAGAGGGTAGGGATGCGACTACAACCATTCGTGGACCGGCTTCGCCATTTTGCGTGCGCGCTTCCGCTGATATTGGGGAGCGTGGCCTTTGCAGATGGCGCCTGGCTGCCGAAAAGCGGGCCGATTCAGTCGAGCCCGGATGGAGAGTTCATCTGGTGTGTGAATCCCGATCACGACACCATTACCCGACTGGCAACCGTTGACAACAGCATCATGGAGTTTGCGCTTCCGGCGGGTGTCGTTCCCAACAAACCGCGGGCCTTGGCGGTCCGTCCGGGCGGAGCGGAAATCTGGGTCGCGGCGTATGACACCGACCGTATTTTCATCGTTGATGCCGCGACCGGAATGGAATCGGCCACGATCACGCTCCGGCATGGCGGAGGCCCCCTTGCGATCGCGTTCTCGCCCTCGGGCGAGCAGGCGCTGGTAGCGATGTATCGAGGCAACACCGTCGCGGTCATCGACGCAGTAAGCCGCCAAGTGGTCAAGACATTCGCGAACATGGCGGACAAGCCGCTCTCCATCGCTTTTAGCGACGCGTCCAGGGCCATGGTCGCTCACCAGTTCAATGATGGCGACCACGGATATGTCAGCGTGATCGATACGTCAACGCTGACACTGAGCGCGGTGCAGCGCATCCGTTCGATTGATCCGAAGTTCAACTTCCAGATACCCAACGATGACCCGCGCGTACCGGAGGGTGGATGGGTATTCCCGACCTCGCAGATTGCGGTACTTCCTCAGACGGGCGAGTTGTGGATGCCCATGCAGTTGCAGAACTTCCGAGCCACGCAGCTCACGTCCGACACGGTCGTGCAGGCGGCGCTGCTGAAGCTGAATCCGACATCGCATGAGATCGATCTGAACAACCGTGTCGTTTTCACGGCCATCGTCGCGCACAACCAGTCGAACCAGATTCTCGGAGAAGGTTGGAATGCCGGTGTCGCAGGTCCTTCGGACCTCGCGTTCAACAGCGACGGTACGACGGCGCTCATTTCCATGTCGCACAGCAACGATTTGTTGGTTGTCCCGAGTTCGACGGGCATCGCTCGGCCGATGGGTAACCCTCCACTCGTCGAGATCCCCGTCGGCAAGAACCCCATCGGCGTGGCGTGGTCTCCGGTGACCGGCAAGGTATATGTCCTGAACTATCTCTCCCGAGACATCTCGGTGATCGATCCTGCGACCTGGACGGAAACGGCCCGGGTCGCCGCGATCGTCTCCCAGGAACCGCTCAGCCCGGAGTCGTTGCTCGGCGCACAGATCTTCAACTCAAGCGCCGATTCCCGGATCAGCAGCAATGGCAAGGTATCGTGCGCCTCATGCCACCCCGGCGGCGAGACAGATGGCCTTGTTTGGGATTTCACCTCTCTGAACGCGGGCCGAAGGAAAACGCTGACCATGCGCGGCCAGGCCATCTCCATGGCGCCGCAGCAGAATGGCCGCGGCCAGCTCCACCGGTCCGGCGATCGCGATGAACTGCAGGACTTTGAACTCACCTTCACGGGCAACTTCATGCTCGGCTCCGGGTTCATTCCGCTTCCGAACGCGGCGCTGGGCGACCCGAACGCCGGGCAGAGCGCTGAACTTGACGCCATGGCGCAGTTTCTTCTAGAGCTTCCTCCCCTGATGCGCAGCCCGCATCGCGAGGCCGATGGCAGCCTGACCGAGGCAGCAGTGCGGGGAGCGATGCTGTACAGACTGACCGACGGTCCACTGGCGGCGGGATGCGTGACGTGCCACCCTGCTCCCGCGTACACGGACTTTGGCTTCCACAATGTCGGCGGATTTCGTCCGTTGCCGGATTTTGAGGGCCCGGCATTCAACACGCCGTCGCTCGTGTCGTCCTGGGATTCGGGCGGCTTCCGGCAGATCGTTCCGGTGGGAGGCGCGGCGATCACCCGTCAGGTGGGCTTAAGCATGTGGGATGTGCTGGGGGCTACGGATGTCGGGGGTCCGCAGGCGAATCAGCACGGAAGTGTGAGCCAGCTCTCGCACGCGCTTCGCCAGGATCTTGCAGCCTTCCTGAACGAGCTTGACGGCGATCTGGCCGCGGAAGACTTGTCCGCGTTCGTTGACACCACCTCGCCTCGCGTGCTCGCGCTTCTCCCCGTCGGCATGAACGCCGTGGAGGTTGTCTTCAGCGAGGCAGTCGACCCCATCTCCGCGTCGGATCCGGAGAACTACACCCTCTCCGATGGAACACAAGTATTCATTCCATCGGCTGCGACCGTCAACGGCACGATGGGCAATCGCGTGCGGCTAACCGTGCCGCTGATTTATACAGGCTGCGCCAGCACCTTTACGCTGATTCCCGGCCCGATCGGCGATATGGCCGCGGCCCTCGGAGCGCCACAAGCAAATCTCCTCGATGTAAACGATTCAACCAATCAAAGGTCGTTTGTGATGGATGGCACCATCACCGTCACCTTTGGAAGCACGGGGCTCGAAACATTTGCCGGTATCGCTTCCGATGCTTCCTTTGACCCACGTGCAGGCCAAGGCAACACCTCGTATGAGCGGATGATCATCAATCCGGCAACGGTCCCGGAGACCAAGGGCTTTGTCCGATTCGACTTCGCGGGCACGCTCGCAACCACCTGCGGTGTGACCACGCCGGCGCAGATCCTGGACGCTCGGTTTTCGCTGATGCCCGACTTTGGCGGCAGCACAACTCTTGAAGTTCGCCGCGTATTCAAGCCTTGGGGTGATCCCGATCGCGACAACTGCATCAGTTGCCCGGGGGCCGTGACGAACACGCACGCACGTTTCAACACGGTGCCATGGTCCGTCACCGGCGCACGCCTCCTTGGCGGAGCGGGACTCACCGTTGAGGAATATCACCCCAATCAGACCTTCGTGGATGCCGCCGCCAGCACTGACGGGACTGCAACGCTGACCTCGCTCGAGTCACGGGTGGAGTTCGAGGGCGCCGGGATCACGGATGCGTTCCGGTTCTGGATGGCCAACCCGACGTTGAACTATGGGTACATCGTGGAAACCGTCGGCATTACCGGTCCGCTCGTGGAGTTCTGGTCAGCCGAGGCGAATGGCGGCTCGGCCGGACCGGTGCTCAGCATCACCTTTAGTGTCCCTGTGACACTGCTCGAACCCGACTGCAACGGCAACGGCCGGATCGACAGCTGCGATATCGCGCTCGGCACTTCATTGGACCTGGATGAAAGTGGAATCCCAGACGAATGCGAACTGCCTCCCTGCCCGGCGGACCGCAACGGGAACGCGGTGACCGATGTTCCGGACATCTTCCAGTTCCTCTCCGAGTGGTTCGCGATGGATCCTGTCGCCGACTTTGACGCTTCAGGCACGATCGAAGTGCCCGATATCTTCGCGTTCCTCTCCGCCTGGTTCGCCGGATGCCCAACCTGACGACACGAGCAGAGCGAGCAGTTTTACGATAATCTGCGACCATCGGCCGACGGCCGATGGTATGAATACTCACGAACAGGACATCACCCTGCACACGCTTGCCGGCCCGCACGGCGGCAGCCACGCCAACAGCGGCTTGCAGCAGTTCACCCTCGGGCGGGCAATCGAGTGCGATGTCTGCCTGCTTCACGAGTCAGTGTCGCGGCGGCACGCCGTTTTCTCGCGTCGGGACGGTGGATGGTTCGTGATGGATCTCGGATCTGCCCTGGGCACATGGGTGAATGGCCAGCGACTGTCCACATCCGCGCCACTGCCACTGGTTTCAGGCGATCTGATCCGGATCGGTCCATGGTCCTTTCGAGTCGCGCTCGGTCGGGCCACCCCCAGCACCGCCGCGACAATCGAAGATGACAGTCGCCAGACAGCACGCATCGAGCGGGTGGGCGAGCGTCCCCTGCCCGCTGGCGCGCGCCAGCTCCGGATGCTCATGGAGGGCCTGTCGCGCATGGCGTCATCGGAAGATGAGGCTTCGCTGGCCCGAAGCGCCCTTGATGCCGCTCTTGCCGGCGCCGGCTGTTCGCGAGGGGCGGTACTGCGGCCCACCGGCGGCATCGGGGACGACTTGGGCATCGTGGCCTTCACCGGGCCGCGTGCGGCGGACGGCAGCCCGGAGCTGACGTTCAGTCGAACGCTGATCCATGCAGCATCAAGTGGACAGACCGCGATTCTTCACGAAGATCATGAACTGACCGCGAACGCCTCGCACAGCGTCTGCGAGAACTCCATCCGCTGGGCCGTCTGCGCGCCCGTCTTTGTTGGCTCTGAGCTGGTCGTGCTGATCTATATTGACTCCCGGCATGGCGAAGGGGGCATACAGGGCGAGGCCGCCGGGTTCTGCGAGGCGATCGCAAACGCCTGCGGACTGGCGCTATCAAACCTGAAGCGAATGGATCTGGAACGACGTCAGTCGGCCCTTGCCGCTGAACTCTCGGCGGCGCGGGAGGCCCAGCAGTTCATCATGCCTCCCGCCCACGCGGCCCAGGGCTTTCTGGGCTATGCGATGCAGATGCGCCCGGGTGTGTTTGTGGCCGGAGACCTCTTCGATGTCGTTCCTCTGGCGGACGGACGGGTCGCGATCAGTCTGGGAGACGTATCTGGTCACGGGGCAGCGTCGGCAATGCTCATGGCCGCCGCGCAGTCTCAGTTGAATGCACAGATCCGGGCGACGCTCGATCCTGCCGCCGCGGTTTCAGGCCTGAACCGATACCTCGGCGAGCGCTCGCTTGGCGGGCGCTTTGTATCGCTGTGGCTTGGCATTTTCTCCGCCGATGGGCTGGTCGAGTATGTCGACGCGGGGCACGGATACTGGTTCCATCGATCCGGTTCATCGCTCTGTCCCTCCTCAGGCGGGACAGCGATTCCTGCGGGCATCGATCCAGAAACTCGCTATTACTCCACGTCGATCCGGCTTTCGCCCGGTGACAGAATTATCCTGTACTCCGATGGCATTCTCGATGAGCGGAATCACGGCGGCGAGCCATTCGGCAATGCACGTTTGGAGCAGGCGTTGCGGCCCAGCAGAGGGTGCGACTCGGACATCGTTGAGATCTTTAAAGCAATTGCCCGCTTTGCCGAGGGCGCACCGCCCAGCGATGATGCAACCGCCGCGAGCGTCGAGTATCTGGGATCTGCAGATTATCGCCCCGCGGAGTCCCGCTGCCCCGTCTCGCCCGCGGGTCGATAAGGAATCGCAAGATCAGGCTTGCCACTTGCCTCATACAGCTTCACCAGCCGCGCTCGCCCCTTGACGCTGCGGGCGTGATCCACACCGAACTTTGATTCCAGCACTACCTGGCTTGCAAGCAGCCGTATCTCGGCTTCATCAAACCGACGCAGATCCGTCAGGCAGTCGGCGTAGTTGTTCGAGAAGATCGCGGCGTACGGATGATCCGGCGGGAGTGACTGCCCGCACAGGTCCAGCAACTCTCGAAAGAGTAGCTCGGCCTCGGCGAGCTTGCCGCGACGCTGGTAGAGCGTCGCAAGGTTGTTCATCGGCGCCCATGTCTCCGGATCTCGTCCGCCCGTCGCCTTTCGCCGGACCTCGATCGTTTCGCGATACAGAGCCTCTGCTTCCTCGCTCTGCCCAAGCTCCTCGAGCAGATACGCCCGGTTCGCCATCATGATCAGCGTCTTGGCATGCTCGCTGCCAAGCAGGCGACGATTCCCGGCCAGCGCTTCGGCGATCAGCGGCTCGGCCTCAGAGAGTCTGCCCAGGCTGATAAGGGTGACGCCCAGGTTTCCGGCGCTGGCGATCGTCGAAACGTGGTCGCTCCCGAGAATGCGGCGGCGTCGCTCGAGTGTTTCCCGAAACAGCGGCTCGGCGTCCGCGTTGCGCCCCTGCCGCTGAATGTTTGCCGCGAGGCTGTTGATCGCGTAAAGCGTCTGCAGGTGATGGGGCCCGTGGATCCGTTCCCGGATCTCCACCAGTCGGCGCAGGAGATCGTCGCTCTCCTCATACTCGCCCAGATCCTTCAGCGCGATCGCCATGTTGTTCATCATGGTGAGCGTTTCGCGATGCTCGCTGCCGAGCATCCGCTCGGCCTCAGGGAACCACTTCCTCCAGGCCTCGACGGACTCTTTGATACGGCCAGTCTCTAGGAGCACCCGAGCCAGCTCCCCATTCACGAGCACATAGTCAACGCTGTGTGTCCCCAGCACTCTCGCGACCCGCTCGACCGCGTCGCGATTGAGCGCCTCCGCTTCCTGATGCATGCCTTTCTCTACGAGCGCGATCGCCAGAACTCTCTGCGCTTCAATCGCGATCTTGCTGTCAGGACCAAACCCGGCCGCGGCCGCCCCATAGCCGGCCCGAGCATGCCCGAGCGCCCGATCAAGGTCGCCAATGCTGCGATACGTGTTGGTCAGTGTGCCGCGAATCGACACATGCACGCGGGGACGGGTGGCAAGCATTTCGCCAACGCTCTGTCCCGAGAGATCCAGCACCTCGCGCACGGTCACTTCCCGCCCGCCAGTGTTCTCCGGGTCCGCCGAAGCCAGCATCTGGTCCAGAAACTCGTTAACTGCAAGCGCGTTGTCCGCTTCCGTTTGCGCCATGTCCCAGCCTCTGGTCGCGCGAACGGCCTGCCAGGCCACGCCCGCCACACCGGCGGCGAGCACGACGGCGGCGGCGCACAACCCACCCATGAGACCCTTGTTGCGGCTCGCAAACTTTCGCAGCTGATAGGCTCTGCTCGGAGGACGGGCCGCAATCGGTTCATCCGAAAGGAATCTCCGGATATCCGCCGCCAATTCGGATGCGGACTGATATCGCCGGGAGCGATCTCTCTCCAGAGCCTTCAGGATGATCGTCTGCAGATCGCCCCTCAAGGCACGGTCAACAGACGCCGGTGGGTCCGGGTCGTCCTGGCCGATGATCCGAACAGCCTCGGGGACCGTCTTGTCGCTCAGTCTGTGGGGAAGTCGGCCGCACAACAGCTCGTAAAGGATGACTCCGAGCGTGTAGACATCCGAGCGCGTATCCAGCTCGTTGGGATCGCCTGCGATCTGCTCTGGGCTCATGTACGGAACAGTGCCGACAAGCTGGCCCACATCCGTCTGAAGGGTTACTGCGGCAATATCGCCATCGGTTGCTCGGGCAACGCCAAAGTCCAGCACTTTCGGTTGTCCTGAGCCCGCGCTCGCAGCATCGCCAACAACCAGAATGTTCGCGGGCTTGAGGTCGCGATGAATCACGCCCTTTGCGTGCGCATGCTGCACCGCTTCACACACCTTGATCAGCAGTTCAAGCTTTGCCCGGTGATCCAGCGCCGCGCCGGTGGGGTTGGCGCCATCTGCAAACGCCGTCAGCGGCACCCCGCGAACATGCTCCATTGCAAAGAATGGCTGCGCCGCTCGGCTCGATCCCGCTGGACCGTGTTCATCGGCGCGGGACTCAAACACACCGGCCTCAAACACCTGAGCAATCCCTGGATGCTGAAGACGACCAAGCACCTGCGCTTCGAGTTCAAATCGCCGGAGAAGCCTGGGTGAAAGTACGCCCGGACGCATTACCTTCAGCGCGACCGTGCGACGGGGGTTGTCCTGCTCGGCAAGGTACACCACGCCCATCCCGCCCTCACCCAGAAAGTCCAGAATGCAGTAGCGGCCAAGGCGTTCGGGCATCCCGTGCACGCCCGGTGATGCAGGGATCTCGACGCGGGCATGCTCGGGTTGCGAACTCTCGCGTGCAAGGGTCAAAACGCCTTGCGCTCGCACCGCCGCCATGGCTAGTTCGAACAGATCGGGGTCGCCCCCGCAACGATCTCGCAGGAGGGGTTCCCGTTCACTCTGCGGCCGCGCCATCGCTTCGCGCACCAGCTCGATCAGATCTTTGGGGTTCGGAACTAGCAAAGCAGGATCCCGTTGGCAACTTATCGGACGTGCATCGGCGACCGCGATGAGTCACTCTGCACGGTCATCGACGGGCTATCTACGGATACTTTGGCATCACCACAGAATCGGTCATCGCTTGCCGGACTCAACCCGTCCAGACGATCCCGGGTCCGCGCATTCCTGAGGCGGTGGCTCCAAGCGGTGCCGCGCCACAAACTCGGCCATCGATGCCACGGTCGTGCTCTGCAGAAACCGGATCTGCTCTTCTTTGTGCGCCTTCCAAAAAGCGTGTGCCGGGCAGTTGCGGCTCTCTGAGCACGGAGCGTGTTCGAGCATGCACCGAGCCTGAACGATTGGATCGCCCAGAGCCTCGCAGAGGTCATGCAATGTGATGTCGGCCGCGGAGCGAGCGAGGCAGACACCTCCGCCAATCCCCCGCTGCGTTATGACAAGGCCGCGGCGAGCAAGCACATTCACGATCTTGGCGAGATACGCCTGAGGGATACCACATGCTTGGGCAATCTTTTTCACGGGCAGGGGTTTACCCTCGTTCGTCGCCAGTTGACCCAGTGCCGCAGCTGCACACCCGACGGCCCGTGCGAGCATTGGTTAACCTCCTTTATTTCGGATTATAAGATACAGAAGTCCATTTGTCAAGCAATCGCTGACTGGCGCAGGCATGCTGTCAAACCGGAAACGTTGCTGCTGGACAGGATCTCGCTTGACATTTCCGTGAATCCGACGATAATGACGATATCATGATATTTTAATCTTGAGATCAGGAATGAAGTCAGTTTCCGAGGCGGGGGGCTCGCTTGCAGGGAGACGCTGGGTATGAGCGCAGCTTCAATGGCAGCAGGCACAGACCTCGGGCCCCAGGGCATCGCCGCGACGAACATTCACGACTATGGCGAGTTCCAGCCGGGCCCGATGGAACAGTTCGTCTACGACGATGCCATCGTCCGTAAGTTCAGCTTTGCCATCATTCTCTGGGGCGTTGTGGCAATGCTGGTGGGGCTCATTATCGCCCTCGAACTGGTGCTCCCCGTCGCGGGCGAGTACTCGATCGGTGGCGTACGACCATTCGCCTGGATGGGAACCGCGTTTGCTTTCCTCTATGAAACTTCCTGGCTGAACTTTGGCCGGCTGCGGCCCCTGCACACAAACGCCGCGATCTTTGCGTTTGCGGGCAATGCAATCTTCGCCGCGGTGTACTACTCCACGCAGCGTCTGTGCAAGGCACGAATGTGGAGCGACAAACTCAGCAACCTCCATTTCTGGGGTTGGCAGGCGATCATTGTCGCCGCGGCCATCACGCTGCCGCTGGGATACACCCAAGGCAAGGAGTACGCGGAACTCGAGTGGCCCATCGATCTGGCGATAGCCGTCGTGTGGCTGGGGTTCTTCGGGGTCAACTTCATGATGACCCTGATCAAGCGACGTGAACGACACATGTATGTCGCGCTCTGGTTCTATATCGCGACGATTGCAACCGTAACTGTCCTGCACGTGATCAACTCGCTGGCGATCCCATCTGGCCTCCTCAAAAGCTCGTCCGTGTACGCCGGCGTGCAGGATGCCATGATCCAGTGGTGGTACGGCCACAACGCCGTCGCGTTCTTCCTGACCACGCCGTTCCTCGGGATGATGTATTACTTCCTGCCCAAGGCCGCGGAGCGGCCGGTGTACAGCTATCGCTTAAGCATCGTGCACTTCTGGAGCTTGGTGTTCCTGTACATCTGGGCGGGGCCGCACCATCTTCACTACACCGCTCTCCCGCAGTGGGCCAGCACGCTGGGAATGCTGTTCTCGCTGATGCTGTGGATGCCGTCGTGGGGCGGCATGATCAACGGGCTGCTGACTCTGCGCGGTGCATGGAACAAGGTCGCGGCGGACCCGGTGCTGAAGTTCTTCGTGATCGCCATCACCTTCTACGGCATGTCCACTTTCGAGGGCCCCATGCTCTCGATCAAGAGCATCAACGCCCTCAGTCACTACACGGATTGGACGATTGCCCATGTGCACGCGGGCGCGCTGGGCTGGAACGGATTCATGACCTTCGGTATGCTGTACTGGCTTGCGCCGCGGCTGTTCCAGACTGACCGGCTCTGGAGTAAGAAGCTCGCAGAGACCCATGTCTGGATCGGAACGATCGGCATCCTCCTGTACATTGTGCCAATCTACTTCGCGGGTGTGACCCAGGGCCTGATGTGGCGGGCGTTCGACAAGAACGGAGTGCTGGCGTACCCAGACTTCGTGGAAACAGTGATCCGCCTGATCCCGATGTACTGGATCCGCGTGCTGGGCGGCACGCTCTTCCTTGTCGGAATGATCATGTGCGCCTTAAACGTCGTCATGACCTGGACGATGCGTCCGGCAAACTACACCGAAACAGTGCACTCGGCTCCACGGCTGGGTGCCGTGTATCGCGACCCGCCGCGCCCAAGCTCACGCCTCGGCGCCAACACGGATCTCGGGCACAAGGGTGATGTCTTCCTTCAGGCTTGGTGGCATCGCCGGTGGGAGCGCCTGCCGATGCGCTTCGCCGTCTGGGTGGTGATCGCCGTGGTGTTTGCATCCGCCCTGGAGTTGGTCCCGCTGGTGCTGGTGCCAATGCTCTCCACTTCGTGGCGAGAAAAAAACGTGCCGCGCCTTGCAAGCGTCAAACCCTACACCCCGCTGGAACTGTTTGGGCGCGACATCTACATCGCCGAGGGCTGCTACAACTGCCACTCGCAGATGATCCGACCCATCTGGGCGGAAACGCAGCGGTACGGTGACTACTCCAAGCCCGGCGAGTTTGCGTACGACCATCCGTTCCAGTGGGGTTCGCGGCGCATCGGGCCCGATCTCGCACGCGTGGGCGGAAAGCTCAACCACGATTGGCACGTCCGACACCTTGAAGACCCACGGCAACTGGTGCAGCAGTCCATCATGCCTGGGTTCTCACACCTTCTGCGGACTCCGATCGATTTCAACGCTGTCCAGTCTCGAGTGAATGCGATGGCGATGATCGGAGTGCCCTATGGGCACGCGGTCAAGCCCGGGCGTGCGTCAGAGATGGCCCGGGAGCAGGCAAGTGCAATCGCGGCGGAACTCGAAGCGCAGGGCGGGTACTCAAACCTCGCTGACAAAGAGATCATCGCGCTGGTCGCGTATGTGCAGCGACTGGGCACCGACATCAACGCCCCGGTGTCAACTGATGAGCCCAAGTGATCGAGAAGGAGCCCTCCGATGCGCATCAGCGACATTGTCAGCAACATGAACCTCGCGACCTATCCGCAGATCGCGTTGGTCATCTTTCTTGGTGTGTTCGCTGCGGTCGCGTGGCGGGTCTTTCGGAATCGGCACGCGCAGGAATACGCCGAGGCGGCTCGGTTGCCGCTCGACGATTCACCCACTCCTCCTGAACGCTGAGAAACCCAGGCACCCGCGATCGATCAAGGACCCTGACCATGAGCGGCAAGCACGACAGTTCCGACAATCTGCTCGCACACGAGTATGACGGCATCCGCGAGTACGACAACCCGACGCCCGGCTGGTGGCACATGATCTTTCTCGCCAGCATTGTCTTCTCGGTGCTCTACTTCATGTTCTTTCAGGCGAGCGCTGAATCCTGGACCGTGAACGACAGGTGGGAAGCGGCCAAGCTTGCCGACAACCGTCGCAAGTTCGGCTCAGTGGGCGAGCTTGGAGCAGATGAGGCGACCATCCAGAAGATGCGGCTCAACAGCGACCTGCTGGATGTGGCCAAAGGAATCTTTGCCGGCAACTGCGCCCAGTGCCACGCCCGAGACGGCGGCGGCATGGACAGCAGCGGCGTCAACCTCACCGACGACAGCTACAAGAACGTGAGACAAGTCGAGGATCTGTACACCGTCATCACGCGCGGCGCAAATGGCCAGGCCATGCCCGCGTGGGAGAATCGGCTCTCGCAGAACGAGCGAGTGATCCTCGCGGCGTATGTCGCGAACCTGCGCGGCACGACCCCCGCTTCTCCCAAGGCGGTTGAAGGGAACCCGATCTCTCCCTGGCAAACTCCTGTGGCGGAAGCGGAGTAAGGCGTATCTGGACGCACACCCTCGTCAGGAGTGAATGCTCATGGGTCATACCGAATCTGTTCACGACTCAGAAGCAACAAGCATTCTCTCCACGCTGAACGACGATGGCTCCCGCCGCTGGATCAATCCCAAGCTCTCTCCCGGCCGATTCCTCACCGCGCGTCGAGCGGTGGGATACTTGCTCATTGCGATCTTCGCGACGATTCCATATCTGAGCTACAACGACCGTCCGCTGGTGCTGCTCGATCTTCCGGCGCGGCGCTTCACGCTCCTCGGACGTACCTTTCTCCCGACTGATACGCTTCTCCTCGCCCTCCTCATGGTGGGGGTGTTCCTCACGATCTTTTTCATCACCGCGCTCTTCGGACGCGTCTGGTGCGGCTGGGCATGCCCGCAGACTGTGTACATGGAGTTTCTGTACCGCCCGATCGAGCGTCTGTTCGAGGGCGCTCCGGGGCGGGTGCGAAAGGAAGGCTTCAAGGGCTCGGGCCTGGCGAAGTTTCTCAAGTACTTCGTCTACATTGTCGCGTCCGCTTTCCTCGCCCACACGTTCCTGGCCTACTTCGTAGGCGTCGAGCAACTCCGGCACTGGATGTTTGGTTCACCACTCGATCATCCGGTCGGATTCGGCATAGTCGTGGTCGTCACAGGGCTCATGCTCGTCGACTTCGGCTTCTTTCGGGAGCAGATCTGTCTGGTGGCCTGTCCATACGGCCGATTTCAATCCGCTCTGCTGGATCGGCACTCCCTCATCATCAGCTATGACCGCAAGCGCGGCGAACCGCGGGGCAAAGCCCGCAAAGGCAATCGCCCCGCCGTCACACCAGTCAACCTGACGGTCGGCATGACCGATGAGCGGCAACCGCTGGGGGACTGCATCGACTGCCATCTCTGCGTGACCACCTGCCCGACCGGCATCGACATCCGAAACGGGCTCCAGATGGAGTGCATCGGGTGTGGGCAGTGTATCGATGCATGCGACGCCGTGATGAGCAAGGTCAGCCGTCCCAAAGGCCTCATCCGGTACAGCTCCCAAGCCGCGGTGTCGGACGAACGGCCCCGAGTCATTCGTCCCCGTGTCATCATCTACCCGACGATCCTCGCGATCGTCACGCTTCTGTTCTTCCTTGTGCTCTCGACAACCGGTGGCGTGGATGTCAACGTGATTCGCGGCCTCGGTCAGCCGTATGCGACACTGACCGACGGAACAATCCGCAATCCCATCAAGATCAAGCTGACCAATCGAAACGAACTGCCCTCCACAATGGATGTGAATGTGACCTCGCCGCCCGGGGGCACACTGCAGCTCGCCGAGCTGCTCACCGCGCTGGAACCGGGAGAGACCCGGACGATTCTGGGATCAATCACTGTGCCGCGCGACGCGATCGTCAATGGACGATGCACAGCAGTCATCCACGTGCAGAACAGTGCGAAGCAATCTCGCGATGCCCGCTTCACGATGATCGGTCCCAAGCGATGACAAAGGATCTCTGCAATGCCTCGAATCCGGATCTTTCCAGGCATCATCTTCGTGCTGCTGGGCATGAACATGGTGATCGTCGGCATCACGGTGTACGCCGCGAACATGAACGGCGGCGCAGCGGTTGAACCCGATTACTACCGCAAGGCCATGGCCTATGACACGCTTCGAGTGCGGAGCGCCCAGAGCGATGCGCTGGATTGGCGGTATCACGTCGAGCTTGTCGGCAGCACCGCAGAGAGCCAGTTGCGTGTGACGATCACCGAGCCGACCGGACAGCGCCTGACCGGGGCCACTTCACGGGCGGAGGCGTTCCCCGGCGTCCGAGCCAACGAGCGGACCAAAGTCCTCTGCCGCGAGATCGAGCCCGGTGTCTACGTAGCACCCGTTCAGGTCAGATGGTCCGGCCTCTGGCGCATCGAGTTGACAACGGAATCCCGCGGCCGCCTCGGGACTTTCAAGACCGACATCCAAGTGCAGGAGACGCCGTGACCGCGCTGCTTGTCGCAGTTCTGATCGCCAGTCTGCTGGGCAGCACACATTGTGCCGGCATGTGCGGAGCATTCGTGCTCTTTGCCGTCGCCGATTCCACTGAACCACCAAACCCATGGCGATCACGTGTGGCACTCAATGCCGCTTACAACATGGGCCGACTCGTGACCTACGCGTTGCTGGGGGCGGCGGCGGGAATGCTCGGTGCAGCGATGGACCTTGGGGGCTCGATGGTCGGCGTGCAACGCGTTGCGGCGGCATTCGCGGGCGGACTGATGATCTGCTTTGGCCTTGTTGCCCTGTTGCGGGCACGGGGCGTAAAGCTTCGACGGATGCCGCTGCCGGGTGTGCTGACGACGATGCTCGCGGGCGGGCATCGTGCCGTCGCCGATGCGCCGCCGCTCGCGCGTGCCTGGACCGTTGGCCTGCTCACAACGCTGCTCCCGTGCGGGTGGCTGTACGCCTTTGCCGTGACGGCCGCGGGAACTGCTCATCCACTCTACGGGGCGGCCACGATGGCGGTCTTCTGGGTGGGCACGTTACCGATCCTCGCCGGAGTCGGTCTCGGAGCACAGGCGATGACCGGTCGATTACGTTCGCGGTTGCCTGTGCTGACGAGCATTCTTCTGGTCGTCGTCGGAACGTACACTGTCTTGGGTCGCATGGCTCTTCCCACTCTTGCCAAGCCTCAACCTGCTGTTCGAGTTGTTGTCGACGGTCAGACCTCGAAGCTGGAGGTAAGCACCGAGCTGCCCCCCTGCTGCCAAGAGGGGGAATGACCAGCATGCGCAAGGCACCCTCGACTCAATCCATAAACTTCTCGGATGCGGGGTCGACGGTCGTGCCCTGCACGCATTGCACCTTGCCGGTGCCGACAGGTTTGCTGGAACCGGGAGATCCCCAGCAGTTCTGCTGTGCGGGGTGTCGCACTGCTTATGCTGTCATTCACTCCTGCGGGCTTGACCGCTACTACGAGCTTCGTGAACGGCTGGAGCGCTCGGATGAACGTGCCCCTGTCCGATCGACCAACGCGCGCTTCGCAGAGTTTGACGATGCCGCGTTCCAAGCAGTGTACTGCGGCGATCTCGACTCCGTGGAAGCGCCGAAGAGCCCCACCTCGCCGTCATCACCGACCCGGCCGCTTCGGACGGTGGAGCTGTTCATTGAAGGGGTGCACTGCTCCGCATGTGTTTGGCTGGTCGAACGGCTGCCCCGCGTTTGCCCGGGAGTGGTGGATTCCCGCCTGGATCTCCGCCGCGGCATGGTTCGCGTTGTCTGGGACGACCAACAGGTCAAGCTGTCCCGGATCGCGCGAAGTCTCGATTCCCTCGGTTATCCGCCGCATCCCGCCCGCGATGCGAGTGATCGCCGGGCGAGGCGTGCGGATGACCACAAGCAACTGATTCGTCTGGGGGTCGCCGGGGCGTGCGCGAGCAATGTCATGCTCCTCGGACTTGCGCTCTATGCCGGCCTCTTTGATGGGATGGAACCAGCGTACGTTTCGCTCTTTCGCGTGAGCAGCATGCTCGTCTCGGTGGTGTCTCTCGTGTGGCCGGGGGCGGTGTTCTTTCGATCGGCGTGGGCCGCGATCCGCACCGGGACGATGCATCTTGATATCCCCATCTCCTTAGCGCTGGGAGCAGGTGGCCTGTGGGGCGTGATCAGCACCATCAGCGGCACCGGAGAGATCTACTTCGACACACTCAGCGTTCTCGTCTTTCTGCTGCTTGTGGGCCGCTTCATTCAGCATCACCAGCAGCGCCGCAGCCTCGATGCCGTGGAGATGCTCTTCTCGCTGACACCGACCGTTGCTCGGATCGTGGATGACGCCGGACTCCAATCCAGTCAGCCTGGAGTCACCCGCGAGGTCTCCATCCAGAGTGTCCTCCTCGGCCAGTTCGTCGAAGTCCGCGCCGGGGAGTCGGTTCCGGTGGACGGGGTCATCGTCGCCGGGCTCTCTCAAGTGGATCAATCACTGCTCACGGGCGAATCGCGGCCTGTCAGTGTCGAGACCGGTGATGCCGTCTGCGCGGGGATAGTGAACCTCGCTTCCACAATTCGGCTCCGGGTCGAGGCTACCGGGGCGCAGACTCGTGTCGGCCGATTGATGTCGCTCGTTCAGGATTCCCTCAACCGCAAGGCCCCCATTGTCCGGCTGGCAGATCGGATCGCGGGCTGGTTCCTTGCAGGCATGCTCGGGCTGGCCGCCGTCACGCTGGGCCTCTGGCTGTGGCTGGAACCGTCGGATCCTTCGCTCGCCATTGGTCACGCCACGGCGCTCCTCGTCGTGACCTGCCCGTGTGCTCTGGGTCTGGCCACTCCGCTCGCGCTCACCGTTGCCATCGGTCGCGCCGCAGGTCGTGGAATCTTGATCAAAGGAGGCGAGGCGATCCAGTCGCTCGCCAATCCGGGCCTGATTCTCCTCGACAAAACGGGAACTTTGACGCAAGGACGAATGTCCGTGGTGCGATGGGCTGGCCCGGAAGAGCTCAAGCCCATCATCGGCGCGATTGAGCGACAATCCGACCATCCCGTCGCTCGCGCACTTGCGGACGCGTTCGCCCCTGCTCTGCAGGCATGCGTGCAGTCGGTTCAGAAACTTGGGGCAGGCATCACCGGAACCTGCGGAAGCCAGACCCTCTCGATCGGGTCCCCGGACTTTATCGCCTCGATCATCGGCGGCATTGACGACACCTCGGCCATTGGGTGCAGGACGCTTGGCCGAGCGGGCCTCACGCCGGTTCTGGTTTCGGAGAATGGCCGCGTCGTTGCCAGCATCGGCCTGGGGGATGCGCTTCGGAGCGACTCCGGCAACTCGGTGCGATTGCTGCAGCGACAGGGATGGACCACACAGATTCTTTCCGGGGATCATCCCACCGTGGTCCGCTCGGTGGCGGATGAGCTGAAGATTCCCGCATCCGATGCCCGAGGCGGAGTGACTCCTGAAGGGAAGCTGGAGGCGGTCACCGCAGCGATCGCGATGGGACACAGCCCGGTCGTCATGGTGGGGGACGGCGTGAACGACGCCGCCGCGATGGCCGCGGCAACCGTCGGCATCGCAGTGCACGGCGGGGCCGAGGCGAGCCTCGCTGCGGCGGACGTTTATCTGTCGAACCCCGGATTGAGTGCAGTCGCAGAGCTGACCACCGGTGCTCGAAGCACGATGCGCACCATCAAGCTGTGCCTGGCGGCCTCACTCTGCTACAACGTCGCCGCGGCCGGGCTTTCCGTCGCGGGACTGATCAGTCCGCTCATCGCCGCGATCGTCATGCCCGCCAGCTCACTGACCGTGCTCGCCCTGTGCGTGCGTAGCGCGGCCTTCCGGCCACCGAGGAGAACTCCATGAGCGTGCTGTTCGTGATCGTGCCTTTGGCGTTCCTGCTCGCGGGTGCCGCGCTAGCGGCGTTCGTCTATGCCGTCAGGCAAGGGCAGTTTGATGACCTAGATACCCCCTCGCACCGCGTGCTCTTCGACGACGATGAAGCCTTTGGAAAGCCTTGAAGCCCATCGTGCCCGACTGCACTTCGCGTTATAGTCTGCCCATGACAATACCTCTCCTCGCGGCCGGATGTTGGCTCGCAGCCCTCCTGCCCGCGCCAGCCTCTCTCGCAGCGTGGCAGCCCGATGAAGAGCGCGTGCCCGGATTGACGGTCCGGGTGTATCACGTCAGCGGAGACATCCGCAAAGTCCCACGACTCGCCGAGAATCAGACGCCCAATGCAGACTTTGTGGTGTCTTGGCTGAATCTTGGTGACGGTCAACCATTTCCCGAACTTGATGCGCCGATTGTGACGCATGTTCACGGCTATCTTCAAATCGTGCAGCCGGGCAGCTACTCATTCCGGATCACCAGCGATGACGGCTCGCGATTGTTGATCGACCACCAGGTCGAGATTGACCATGACGGGCGGCACGGTGCCACGGCAAAGGAGAGCGGGCCGGTGCTCCTTGAGGCCGGTGCGAGAAGGCTGCGGGTAGAGCACTTTGACTCCGGTGGTCGTCGCTCGCTCAAGCTGGAATGGAAGCCACCCGGCGCACCCGAGTTTGTGCTCATCCCGACGGAGAACCTTCTGACCGATGCAGATGCCGCGAGGGTCACTTCGCCGGGTGTGAAACGACTCTTTGAAGACAAACGCCCGGGCGATGGTCGACCAGTCGAAGGGGTGCACCCCTCCTACACCCGCACGCCGATCCTCCCGGCGGATTTCTCTCCGAAGGTCGGGGCGATGTGCTTCCTGCCCGATGGCCGACTGGTCGTCGGCACGTTCAGCCCGCTCCAGCGAACTGATACCGACCTTCCCGACATTGAGTCCAAAGTACCCGACAAGCTTTATGCCCTTAGCGGCGTCACGACCGGTGATCCCGCGAAGGTCACCGTGACGCCGGTTGCCGATGGCCTCTATGAGCCATCCGGGCTCGTCTCCGTCGGAGACGCCCTGTACGTCTCTCACCGATGTGCAATCACTGAACTCAAAGACATCGATGGCGACGGGTTCTTTGAAACTCGTCGCGATGTCGCCTCGGGCTGGGAGTGCTGGAACTACCACCAGTTCACCTTCGGGCTGCTTCACCGCAATGGCAAGCTGTACGCCGCGCTTTCCACGGCCATGGCCCCGCCACCTTGGGAAGGAATGGGCACCAATGCAGGTCCAAACGGGCCACTCCGCGGCTGCGTGATCGAAGTCGATATTGCATCCGCGACGTTTCACGTCATCGCAGCGGGCACTCGCACGCCCAACGGGCTCGGCTGGGGACCGGCGGGTTCCATGTTCTACTCTGACAACCAGGGCGTGTGGATGTCCACGAGTCAGCTGGCTGAGATCGTGCCCGGACGGTACTTCGGGCACTACAACAACACCAATATCGTGCCAAAGCTGGCGGAACGCTTTCCCAGTGGAGGCTCTGCGAGTTCCTGGGGCGATCGTCTGCGAGCGCCCGCGGCGATCTATCTGCCTCAGAATGAACTGGCCAACTCACCCAGCCAGTCTTTGCTGGTCGAGCGCGGTCCGCATGCGGGGCAGATGTACGTCGGGGAGATCACCGCGGGCGGAATCCGCCGAGTGGCGCTGGAGAAAGTGAACGGCGTGTGGCAAGGTGCGGCATTCCGTTTCACCCAGGGTCTTTCGTGCGGGATCAACCGTCTGGCGTGGGGTCCGGATGGCGCGCTCTACGCGGGCGGCATCGGCGCGAGCGGAAACTGGTCGTGGGAGGACACCCGCTTCGGGCTGGAACGCCTTCTGCCCAATGAATCTCTCACATTCGAGATGCACTCCGTCCGGGCCACGCACGACGGATTCCAAATCGAGTTCACCAAGCCGGTCGACCGCCCTTGGCTCACGGATGTTGCCAACTTCGCCGCGGCGCAGTGGAGCTACATCCATACCCAGGAGTATGGTGGACCGAAGATTGGCGAAGAGTCTCTTTCCGTTACCGCCGCGACACCGTCTGAGGATGGCCGAACTGTCCGGCTCACGATTCCTGGACTTCGGGCGGGGTCGTGCGTGTACCTTCGAACGGATCCGAAGTCGATCGATGGCGATGTCATCTGGTCTTCCGAAGCGTGGTACACGCTCAACCAAGTTCCCGCGGCCGAGCGCGCAGCGGATTCACGAATCGGCGACCTGTCGATCGATCCTGGGATCACTGGGGTCGGTGTGGGCATCCCGCCCCCCGCCGATGCATCAGTCCTCATCGGCCGCGCTGCGAGGAATGCCTGCGAGTTTGCACCCAAGCTCAAGGACCGTCCCACCGATGGCCGCACGCAGTCGGAGATTCTCGCCGCGCCCGAGTACGTGGAAGTCGGGAACGGGTCCGGCGACCTGATCTCCCGAAACGCTTTTGGCGACTGTCGTCTGCACGTGGAGTGGTACACGCCGCCCGGCGGAGAGGGCCAGATGGCTGGCAACAGCGGCGTCTATCTCCAGGAACGGTACGAGATCCAGGTTCTCGGAACGCTCGCGGGCAGTGTGCCACTTCAAACGAACGAAGCCGGCGCGATCTACAACGTCAAGCCCGCTTCCGTCAACGCCTCCACCGGGCCCGGCACCTGGCAGGCGTACGACATCTGGTTCCGGGCACCCCGCTTCCAGGACGGCAAGAAGACTTCGAGCGCTCGAATCACGGCCTATTGGAACGGCGTGCTGATCCACGACGATGTCGAGGTCAACGGTCCCACAGGGTCGGCCGCGGGTGGAGCCGAGCGTACAACTCTTCCGATGCAGGTCGGCGCGCTCCGCCTTCAGGACCACGCCTCCGCGGCCCAAGGCCCCGTGCGTTACCGTAACGTCTGGATCGCTCCGATGGAGCAGATGCCGGCGCAGCCCGCATCATGGACATCCCTCTTCAACGGCGAATCGCTGGAGGGCTGGACCGTGCGGGGCGGGAACGCAGAGTTCCGAGTGGAAGGCGGCGAGATCGTCGGCGCATCACGCCCAAACTCCGCGAATACCTTCCTGGTCTCCGAAGCACAGTTCGGAGACTTTGAGTTATTGGTGGAGTTCAAAGTGGATCCCGAGTTCAACTCGGGCATTCAGATCCGAAGCGCCATCGATGGAGGTATCGGCAATCAGAGCGGGCGAATGATCGGCTACCAGGTCGAGATTGATCCTTCCAGCCGGAACTACACCGGCGGGATGTATGACGAAGGTCGCAGGGGCTGGCTCTACCCGCTGATCGACAGCCCCGCCGCCCGCGGCGCCTTCAAACCCGGGGAATGGAACCAGATGCGGGTACGCGCCCAGGGTCCCCGCATTCAAACCTGGGTGAATGGTGCTCCCGTCGCAGACCTTTTCGACGCCGTCGATCCGGCGGGCCACATCGGCCTGCAGGTCCACAGCGTGGGAGATCGCACCCAAGAGATGCAGGTCCGATTTCGAAAGATTCAGGTGCGACCTCTGGGTGGCAAGCGGTAGCTGGAGATCAGCAGTCCAAACAAAAACAAACAACCCCCGCCGTAGCGGGGGCTGTGTCTGCCGAAAAGGCCGAGGTGGGATTCGAACCCACGAAGCTTGCGCAACGGATTTGCAATCCGTCCCCTTTGACCACTCGGGCACTCGGCCAAGCTTGGCAGGTGAACACCGTAAGTCCTGAAATCGGCAGCGTCAAGCGGAACCGCATGGTCACCGGGATCTTCTCGCCCTGGTGCACCGCCCCTCCAGCTTCTCGGGCCATGACATCACCGGACATCTCGCCCGATTCACTTGCGCCACTCAGTTGCATTTAGCTCGAACCGGGGCAATACTCTCGGTATGACTTTTATATCCCAGATCTCGGCAACCGCGGTTTGTGCGTTCGTGCTCACGACCATGTCTGCACCCAACCCTTCCGTTGCCCAAGGCGAGCAGCCGTCCGCCCCGCAACCGAGCGATTCCGCACGACAGGCGCCTGCGCCACCGGCCGCGTCCAAGCCGCTCAAGGTCGTGGTTTCGATCGCCCCGCTCCGCGGCCTGATTCAACCACTTCTGCCCGGCGGCAGCACCGTCGATATGCTCATCCCTCCCGGCGTGAGCGAGCATGGCTATGAGATTCCCCCCTCCAAGCTCGCGGCGATCACTCAGGCAGATCTGGTGATCACGATTGGCCTTGGCCTTGAGCCGCAGATCGACAAGTTCCTGAAGAACAACCCGAACGATGCACGCCTCGCACTCTCAATGGCCGACCTCGTGAACGTGCAGCTCGACGCGAACGACCACGCAGCGCACGCCCACGGACCCAATGGCGAGTGCATGCACGGCGCGGCTGATCCCCACCTGTGGCTTGATCCGGGTAACGTGAAGAAGTTCGTGGAGAATCTCGCCCCTCGCCTGGCCGAGCGCTTTCCTGCAGGCGAAGTAAGCGAGCATCCCATCGTCGCAGCATCCAAGCAGCTTACCGCGAGGATCGACGAAGTTGACGCCGCGTATCGCGAGGCGACCGACAACGCTCAGACCCGCACGCTCGTCGTCGGTCACGATGCCTATGGCTGGCTCGCACGTCGCTACGCGCTGAGCACGATCGCGATCGCGGGGCTCAACGCGCAGGAGCCAACCAACAAGGCTGTTCAGGCCGCGATCGCGGCAATCCGCCAGCGAGGCGCCAGGGCTGTGTTTGTCGAGCCGCAACTTTCCCAAGCCGCGGGCAAACGTATCGCCGAGCGCACCAAAGTGCCCGTGCTGCTGCTTGATCCTCTCGGCGATGGCGACTGGTTCCGAATGATGGAATCCAACCTCGAAGCGCTGAAGCAGGGACTTGGGCAGAAGGCCACCAAGGCGGAGTAAACTCCCGGCGGCGGAACAACCTGATCGCCGCGTGAGCCCGCATGTCCCCCACCCCCCTACCCCCCCACTCTCCCGCACTCCGTCCATCGGGGGAATCATCACCCCCGATCGCCACGCTCGGCGAGGCGGCTGTGGACTGCCGAAATGTGAGTTTCAGCTATCCCGGCCACGAAGCCTCGGTGCTCGACAACATCACCTTGCGCGTGAATCCCGGCGAACGGCTGGGCATTCTCGGCCCCAACGGCGGGGGCAAGAGCACGCTGCTCAAGCTCTGCCTCGGGCTGCTTCGCGGCAACACTGGGACGATCCGGGTGCTTGGCATGTCGCCCGATGAGGCGCGCCGGGCAGGGGTGATCGGGTATGTGCCTCAGCGGCTCGAGGCCGAGCTCGGCATGCCGATGTCGGCCAGAGAGCTCGTCACGCTGGGAGCGGCGTGGCGATGTCCGCCTTGGCGCGGCATTGACCCCAAGAGGCGAGACCGGGTGGAGCACATGCTCGAACTCGTGGGCGCGAAGGACTTCGCCGATCGCCCCGCGGGGAAGCTTTCGGGGGGGCAGTTGCAGCGTGTGATGATCGCCCGCGCCCTCGCGGCGGATGCACGCATTCTGGTGCTGGATGAGCCGATGGTCGGCATCGACGCCGCAGGTCAGCGGGTGTTCGCGGATCTGCTCGCCACGATTCACCGCGAGATCGGCGTGACCACGATTGTCGTCAGCCACGATCTGCGTGCGATCGTCGCTGGCAGCGACCGGGTCGCCTGCCTGGCTCGTCGTCTGCACGCTCACGCCGCGCCCCAGGGCCTCACGCCCCAAGTGCTGGCGGAGCTCTTCAGCCACGAGATCGCCGGTGCTCCGGGCACGCTAACGGGCATGCATGTTCACGCGCACAGCGCGGATGAATGCTGCAGCGAGCCGCATGTGCATCCGTCGGCGGCCGCCTCGGCCAACCTGCCCGGCAGTTCGTCGCCGGTTCAACTGGGCGTCAGCGCCAAGCGGGAAGGGCAGGCCTGAGCATGGAAACATACGCCCTTTTGACCAATCCCGACCTTGCCGACATGCGGCACATCGTGCTGACCGCGCTCATCGCCGGCCTCAGCGTCGTGCTCATGTGCGGAGTTCTCAGCCCGCTGGTCGTCGTCAAGCGATTGGGATTCGTCGGACAGGGCGTCAGCCACTCGGCGTTTGGCGGAATCGGCATCGCCGCGGTGCTCGGCGCGGCGGGATGGATCATCCCCGGCGGCGCGGCGGAGTTTGCCGTCATTGTCGCCTTCTGCATCGCCGCCGCCTTGGGAATGGCGAGCGTCTCCGATCGCCGCATTACACCAGTCGATACCGCCATCGGCATGTTCCTCGTGGGCTCCATGGCCCTTGGTGCAGTGCTTGTCCAGGCAAGCGGATCACAGACGAGTTGGGAGTCCATTCTTTTTGGCTCCATCCTCGTCGCCGGGGAGCGCGAGGCGATCGCGGGTTGGGCGCTTGCCGCGGCCATCACATTCGCCGTGTGGTGGTGGCGCAGGCCCATGCTCTTCTGGGCATTTGACGAAGATTCCGCGGCGGCGTTCGGCGTGCCCGCCCGACGCATGAAACTCACACTCATGATTCTTCTGGCTCTCGCGGTCGTCACCGCGATGAAGCTTGCGGGCGTCATCCTTGCCACCGCACTGCTCGTCCTGCCGGGAGCCATCGCCCTTCGACTCAGCGACCGTCTCTGGGCAGTGGTCGCGCTGTCCGTGGGGGCGGGCGTGGCGGGCTTGCTTGGCGGCTTCGTCGCCAGCATCGAACTGAACTGGCAGGCCGGCCCGAGCATGGTACTGGTGTTGACACTGCTGTTTGCCTGCGCCGCGGCGTGGACCTGGGCGAAATCCCGCCGCGCGGCGGCTTGAATCTCGCAACGAAAATCGATCCGATGGAGGTACCAATGGCCAAGCCGATCAAGGCGGAGATGTTTCTGGCGGAGCTGAATCGACTGCGCAAGGACCTCGATGAGGACCCTGGCGACATGGAGTGGTTGGCGCTCCACCACGCCTTCTGCTTCATTTCCTACAAAACCGGCGAGTTCCAGAAGTATCTGGATGAGCAGGCCAGCAAGGGCGAGTTCGATGGCTTGAAACGGTGACCCGGTTGATACTGCTGAAACGAACATTTTGCGGATTCTGGCGCGAACCAAACCCGGATTGTGTGCGAAGAATGTTGCATCGCCGCATTTGTGGGCGATATTGAAGGAAGTAGATCGCGTGGAACGGCCCCGCCGCGGCGTGAGAACCACGACCAACGCGAAGACCGGGAATCGCGACGACCGGGTTGATGATCACAACTCGGGCGATGAGCCGCGGGCGACGGTCTGCGGGAAAGAGCACCGGCAGCGGGCAGACAACCCCGTGATGGCCGGAAGGTCTTTTGGGAAGGAGGTGATCCAGTGCTTAAGGATTGTCTGAAGGGGCCAAGCCGCTAAATGCGGCCGCTCGACGGAGTCGGCCCGAAAAGGCCTGGCCCGAAAGCTGAAAAGCACAACCCCCGGTCCTCATGGGCCGGGGGTTGTTGTTTTTGCCTACCTTTGGGCTTGGGTCAGTTCAGCCCCATCCATGCCCCGATGATCGCGCCGTACTTGACGGTCAACCCTGCAAACACGACGCTCACCACCGAGATCAACTTGATCAGGATGTTCAGCGACGGGCCCGATGTGTCCTTGAACGGGTCGCCCACGGTATCGCCGACGACCGCGGCCTTGTGGTCGTCGGAGCCCTTGCCGTAGATCGGGTCGCCGCCCCGGCCCTTGCGGACCATCTCGGTCGCGCGGGAACGGAGGGTCGCGTGGAGTTCTACCGGGACGCGGTCGGCGGTTGCGGGATCGTTCAGGAACTTGTCTGCGGAGATGCGGCCGTAGCTCTCGATGAGCTTCTTGGCGTTGTCCCACGCGCCGCCGGCGTTGGCCATGAAGATCGCAACGGCGAAGCCGCTGGTGAGGCCGCCCGCCAGAAGCCCGATCACACCGGGAACGCTGAGCACAAGCCCAACACCGATCGGAACTGAAATCGCAAGAAGCGAGGGGATGACCATCTCCTTCTGTGCACCGGCAGTTGCGATGGAGACACACGTCGCGTAATCCGGGTATTCCTTCCCGCTGGCATCCTTGATCTGCTTGGGCCACTGCTGCGGATCGGCGATCTGGTCTTCCGTCATGCCCTGGCCGCGGAGGGCATCGCGCATGATGCCGAACTGCCTCCGACACTCACCCATCATGCTGTACGCCGCGCGACCAACCGCGCTCATGGTCAGAGCGCAGAACAGAAAGGTGAGCAAAGTGCCCAGGAAGAGACCGCCGATCACACGCGGGTTGGTGAGCGTGACGTCGTAGTAGGTCAGCACGTCGGCGATTGTGCCGCGGCTCGTGGCGACGACATCAATCGCAACGGCATGGTCGTGCGTACCGTGCGGGATGATGGTCGAAACAGTCAACTCGCGTGACTCAGCAAGGCGGAACAAGTCGCCATCGGCGGCATTCACACGCTCGCTCGTCTCCGCCGCTCCGAGAATGAAGATGTTGCCGGGCCGCACCATCTCCTGGAAGGCCCCGTCGGCGGGAAGCTGGGTGCGATCCACGAGCATCAGCGCATCGACATGGTCCTTGCCGTCCTTGCCCACACCCGGGACGACCGATGCAAACAGGCCGCTGCCCATGTAGATCGCGTGCTCGGCGGTCGGCTTTGGCTCCTGAGTGGAGTACGTGTGATTGGCAACGAATGTCCGCGCCTGGCTGGTGATCTGCGTCTGCACAATGCCTATGTAGGCCGCGAAAAGCGCCAGCGCGGTCAATGCGGCGGAGCCGATGGCAAACCCCTTGCCCGTCGCGGCGGTTGTGTTGCCCAGCGAGTCAAGCATGTCCGTCCGCTCGCGCACGTGCGGCGGCTGGCCCGACATCTCGGCGTTGCCGCCGGCGTTGTCGGCGATGGGGCCGTACGCATCGGTCGCGAGGGTGATGCCCAGAGTGCTGAGCATGCCGACGGCCGCGATCGACACGCCGTAGAGGCCCATGAGGAAGTTCTCTCGCCCGCCTGCGAAGATGTACGCCGCGAGGATGCCGATCACGACCGTAAGCAGCGCGGTCCATGTGCTCTTCATGCCCTCGGCGATACCGGCGATAATGACGGTCGCGGGGCCGGTGAGCGCCTGCAGAGCGATGCGTCGGGTCGGCGGATGCTCATAGCTCGTGTAGTACTCGGTTCCCTTGGCAATGAGCAGCCCGGCGAGCAAGCCCGACACGATCGAACCCCAAAGCCCCAGCCAGCTGACCTCCGGGGTGTTCCGGAACAGGAAGAACAACAGCCCGAGGGAACCCAGTGCGATGAGCGCACTGGCGAACCAAACGCCGCGACCAAGCGCGGAAAGCAACTGGGCAAACGTCGCGCCCTCCTGCGCACGAACCACGAAAATGCCCAGGATCGAGCAGACAATGCCCAAGCCCGCCAGGGCGAGCGGCGTCACGACAATCTTCATGGCGATCAATGACTGACCCGCTGAATCGAGCGCGGTCATTCCGATCGCGGCCGTCGCACCCAACGCAATTGCGGAGAGGATCGAACCGTAGTAGCTTTCATACAGGTCCGCACCCATGCCCGCGACATCACCAACGTTGTCACCGACGTTGTCGGCGATTGTCGCGGGGTTCCGGGGGTCATCTTCGGGGATGCCCGCTTCGACCTTGCCCACAAGGTCCGCGCCGACATCGGCGGCCTTAGTATAAATGCCGCCGCCGACGCGGGCAAACAGAGCCTGTGTGCTGGCACCCATCGCGAAGCTCAGCACGATCGTGCTGAGCTCGACCATCTGATGTGCGCCGTCGCCGTGGGTGATTCCGAGCTTCTCGCCGTAGCTGGTCAGGAACCAGAACCAGAAGCTGATATCGAGAATCGCGAAACCCACCACGTTCAGGCCCATCACCGCACCCGCGCGAAAGGCCACCGTAAGAGCGTCGTTCAGCGAGTTCTTCGCCGCGGCCGCCGTACGGGCGGAGGCCGCGGTGGCCATCCGCATCCCCAGCCAGCCGCACAGGCCAGAGAGCAGACCGGCCATCGGCACGCCGATCAATGACATGGGTGGCTGCAGACCAAGCCCAAAGCTCATGATGAACAGCACCGCGATCAGCGCGACAAAGACCATCGCCACGACCTTGTACTGCCTCCGGAGATACGCCATCGCCCCTTCGCGGACGGCTTTAGCGATCCGGATTTGTTCTTCGTCGCCCTCGGGTTTGCTCCTGACGTTCGCCGCAAACACCGCGGCCATGATAAGCGCCGCAACGCCCGCCGCGGGCGCGAGGAAGTAGGGATAGGGGAGGCCCATCAACGTTTGGGCCAGAGTGAGCGGCATTTGGGTCATTGTTCGATCTCCCTTGGAAAGCCAGTTTATCCGGTTGCCCGCTCAAAACAAGAAAGGGCCCGGCGTCAGCCAGAGCCCTTGAAGATCACACTGGAGCGGCGCCTCAGTGCTTGGCGTTCGCCGTCGTACCGATCATCATGCCGTAGAACGAGCGGTAGACGAAGAAGGCCGAGATAAGGAAGAAGCCGATTGTAAGCGCGAGGGTGAGGTTGGTGTGTTCGTGCTGCTTGGTCGCTTCGTTGAACACCTTCATGCTGATGGCGAGCTCCACAGCCAGCAGGCCGAACAGCGTCGTGAACTTGATCACTGGGTTGAGGGCGACCGAGCTGGTGTCCTTGAATGGATCGCCAACGGTGTCACCGACGACGGTCGCTGCGTGCAGGTCGCTGCCCTTGCCGCGGCCCGAGTTCTTGAAGATCGGATCGGTCTCGACGATCTTTTTGGCGTTGTCCCAGGCACCGCCAGCGTTGGCCATGAAGATGGCTTGGTACAGGCCGAAGATGGCGATCGAGATGAGGTAGCCGATGAAGAAGTACGACTCGTAGAACGCGAAGGCAAGGGTGGCAAAGAAGACACCCAGGAAGATGTTGAACATGCCCTTCTGCGCGTACTGCGTGCAGATCTGCACGACCTTCTTGCTGTCCTCGACGCTCGCCTTGGTCGAGCCGTCAAGCCTGATGTTCTTCTTGATGAACTCGACAGCGCGGTACGCACCGGTCGAGACGGCCTGTATTGAGGCACCAGTGAACCAGTAGATGATTGCGCCACCGGAGATGAGCCCGAGCAGGAACGGGGCGTGCAGGATGGACAGATTGGCGAGGTACTCAGGGTCGAGGCCATGGGTGAGTGCGACGACAATCGCAAAGATCATGGTCGTCGCGCCCACGACGGCCGTGCCGATCAGCACGGGCTTGGCAGTGGCCTTGAAGGTGTTGCCTGCGCCGTCGTTCTCTTCGAGGAACTCCTTGCCCTTCTCAAAGTCCGGAATGAAGCCGAAGTCACGCTTCACTTCTTCCTTGATGTTGGGCATGGTCTCGATGGTCGAGAGCTCGAACACGGACTGAGCGTTGTCGGTCACGGGGCCATAGCTATCGACGGCGATGGTGACAGGGCCCATGCCCAGGAAGCCGAAAGCGACCAGGCCGAACGCAAACACAGCCGGAGCCATCATGATCGTTTTGCCGTCGACGGCCATCCCCGGGAAGGAGTTGGCGACGTAGTACGCCGCGCCCATGAGGGCAACGATCGCCAGGCCGAGCCAGTATGCCGAGAAGTTGCCGGCAACGAGGCCGGAGAGGATGTTCAGCGATGCTCCGCCCTGCTCGGAGCTGGTGACGACCTCGCGCACATGGCGGCTGTGGGTTGAAGTGAAGACCTTCACGAGCTCGGGGATGATTGCGCCCGCGGCGGTTCCGCAGGTGATGATCAGCGAGAGCTTCCACCACCAGGTGTTGTCGCCGGCCATCACGGGGATAAGCAGCCAGGAGGTGATGAAAGTGAATGCAACGGAGACAACCGAGGTCAGAATGACCAGCGAGGTGAGAGGGGTCTCGAAGTTCATCTTTGTGGCATTGCCGTACTTGGCCTTGGCAACCGCCTCGTTGATGAAGTACGAAGCGGCACTGGCGATGACCATGACGATGCGCATCACAAACAGCCAGACAAGCAACTGGATCTGAATGGTCTCATAGCCGGGGCCCGCGGTCGTCTGGTTGATCGCCAGCAGGATGAACGCGATGAGAGCGACACCGGTGACGCCATACGTCTCAAAGCCGTCCGCCGAAGGGCCGACCGAGTCGCCGGCATTGTCGCCCACGCAATCGGCGATCACACCGGGGTTGCGGGCATCATCTTCCTTGATCTTGAAGACGATCTTCATGAGATCGGAACCGATGTCGGCGATCTTGGTGAAGATGCCACCGGCGATACGCAGGGCCGAAGCACCGAGCGATTCGCCGATCGCAAAGCCGATCAGACAGGCGCCGGAGATCTCGCCGGGAACAAAGAGCAGGATTCCGAGCATGATCAGCAGCTCGACGCTGATGAGCGCCATGCCGATCGAGATGCCTGCCTTGAGAGGGATCGCATAGCAGGGGAAAGGCTTGCCGCGGAGGGAGGCAAAGGCGGCGCGGCTGTTGGCAAACGTGTTCACGCGGATACCGAACCACGCAACTCCGTAGCTGCCGGCGATGCCGACAAGGCTGAAGGCAAGGATGATGCCGACCTTGGCCATCGACATGCCGTGCTGCTCAACACCTGCGGCATCGGGTCCCATGGGGATGAGCCAGCCGAAGTACCAGCCGACGGCGATGGCGATGAAGACCCACAGGAGCATGAGGAACTTGCCCTGCTGGATCATGTAGGTTTTACAGGTTTCGTAGATCAGCTCGGAGATGTCGAGCATGGACTTGTGGACCGGCATGCGCTTGAGCTGAGCGTAGATCATCAGGCCGAAGATCATCCCCATCGCGCAGACACCGAGGCCGACGAGCAGCAGGTTGTGGCCGTTGATCCCGCCGGTGTCGTCCAAGGTGCCGAGCACGCCGTCAGCTCCGGCTCCCTTGAAGAACTTCTCGTTTCCGACGTCCGGAAGGACGAGATTCGCTTCTCCTCCGGCCTTATGTCCCCCGCCTTGCTGCGAGGCCGCCGCGGCCGGGGCAAACAGCCCGAGCAGCAGAATGGCTGCGAACACTGGCACAAAGATCGAGAGGAAACGACCAATCGGGGCTGTGCCCCACACTTGCTTCATTGCTGACAAGGCCGATCTCCGCTAGGAATCCGTTGCTTTACAGGCTGTGACCGACAGGTCATAACAACTTCGGCGATCGATTGTCAAATCGGACAGAACGGGTCCCGATCAATAAACGTCGCCAAGACCAAATGAAACGACCGCGCAAGGAACGGCGGCATTCCGAAAGCACGGCGTGGATTCTGAAAAACTGTTTCCGCGACACAAAGCAGTACGCGGGAGGACGCGGATCAGTAGCGCGGCGGCTTCCGTTCCTTGTCCTTGTCCTTATCCTTATCCTTATCCTTGTCAGGACCGAACTTGCGTCCCTTCATGGGCACGCCGGACTCGCGGAGTCGGCGGGCAATGGACTTACGTGCATCCCGGCGGGCTCGCTCGGAAGGCTTCTCGTAGAACTCCTTCCGCTTGATGTCCTTGGTCAGCCCCTCCTTCTCACAGAGCTTCTTGAACCGACGGAGCATCTGCTCGGCACCTTCGCCGGCACGGGATTTAATCCGAATCGCCATGCAAACCCTCAAAACGCGTACCGAAACGCTTCTGCTTCCCAACCCCTCCGACAGGGAGCTAGTAAAGGCGAAGTGGTGCGTCCAATCAAGCGGCCAGCCAACACCAAGTCGGGCTCATCACTTCTGGCCCCAAAGCTGCTGGATCGCCGATTTTGAAGAATGCTCGTTGCGCTCATCCCGGCCGCAGAGCCGCTCCGCCTCCCTCCCCCCTTCTGAGTTCTCCATCCGCCCCGCCCCTACCCACCCCTGAGACGCCCTATGCCAATCCACAAGGTCCCGCGATGGCGGCTGATTCTGGGCCTCTCCGCGTGGGCGGCAGTCACCCTGGCGCTGGCGTTGATCGTTCTGACCGGATGCAAGGCCCGAATGGGGGGGGCTGGCAAGGAGCGGGAGGTGCAGGCCTCCTACCACTACCGCTCACTCTCCGCGGACCTGTCCGATGGGGTGAGTGTTCGGGCGGCCGCCGCGGCAGCAGAGAGTGCACTTCGCTCCCGGGGCTACGTCATCACCGGGTCGGATGTCACATCCGATCGCGCGCGGATCGAAGCCAGGGCACACGGGGACGGGTGGCTCGACAAAGTCGTGTTCAGCGCGAGCAGTGCGGGAGCCGGGACCCGAGCCCGTTTCACGTCGGAGCCATTTGGGGATGAAGCAGCATCGCGCGCATTGATGGATTCGATGCTGGCGCGGCTTGGCAGGTGAACTCAGCGCTTCTCGATCGGCACGTACGGCGAGCCGTGCGCACCCACGTACGACGCGGTCGGGCGGTACAGCCGATTGTCCGCAAGCTGCTCCAAGACGTGTCCCGCCCAGCCGCTGATGCGGCTCATGGCGAACATCGGCGTAAACAGGTCGAGCTTCAGGCCGATGCTGTGGTACGTGGTGGCCGAATAGAAGTCGACGTTCGGGTAGACGCCCTTGGCCCCCACCTCACGGGCCATGATGGCCTCGATCGCGCTGGACATCTCGTAAAGCTTCATGTTGCCGGTATCAGCGGCGATCTGCTTGCTGAATGTCTTGAGGAATGTCGCGCGAGGATCGATCGTCTTGTACACCCGGTGCCCGAAGCCCATGATGCGGGCGCCTTCACTGCGTCTTTTGAGACGATCCATGATGAACGGCTCGATCACATCGGCCGCCGGCTTGCCTTGCTTCTTCGCGTCCTGCTCGATCTCATCGAGCATGATCATGACTTCTTCATTGGCGCCGCCGTGCAACGGGCCGCGGAGCGAGCCGATAGCGCCCGTGATCGCGGAGTAGACATCTGACAGCGTGCTGATGATCACCCGCGCCGTGAAGGTCGAGTTGTTCAACCCGTGGTCCGCGTGGAGAATCATGCACACGTCAAAGGCCCGTGCCATCGCCGGCGTGGGCTCCTTGCCATTGAGCATGTACAGAAAGTTCTGCGCGAACGAGAGGTCCTTTCGCGGAGCCACATACGACTCGCCGCGGCGATGCCGGTCGAAAGCAGCGATGATCGCCGGGGTCTGAGCAAGAATCGCAAGAGATTTTTTGCGGGCGGAACCAAGGTCGTTGGCATCTGCATCCGGGTCCGTCATCGCCAGCGCGCTCACCATCGTGCGCAGCACATGCATCGGCGATGCGTCCTTCGGACAACTCTGGATGCGCTCGAGCATCCCTTTGGGAAGCTCGTAGTCGTTGCGGAGATCCGTTGTGAACGCCTCAAGCTCGGACTTCGTCGGGAGACGGAGATTCCAGAGCAGGTAGACCGTTTCCTCGAAAGTCGAGTTCCGGGCCAGCGCATCGATCTCGATCCCCACGTATTCGAGAACGCCCTTCTCGCCATCGATGAAGGACATCCTGGTCTCGGCGGCGGTGACGCCTTCAAGACCCTTGGAAAATGGGCGAGCCGACGGCTGGGGGTTGGCGACAGCGCTGGTCATGCTGTGAAATCCTCCGTTTCGACGCCACTATAGGGCGCGTACCCAGCCATTTCGGCCTCATCCTTCCTCGGTTTCACGAGTCCCGCTCCCGCTCCCTTCGCCGCGGTTAGCATGCCAGGCTCATGTTCTTCCCACTTGGAACCGATCGATCGCTCCGTAGGCCACCGCTGATCACCCCGATTCTGATCGGGCTGAACGTTGCGGCGTACGTCGTGCAGCTCTACCTGTCCCGGAGTGATCCGGAGCAGTATCAGCGATTCCTGTCGACTCTTTGGGTATTTGGAGTTGATTTCAAGCCTTGGACCCTGATCACCAGCGCCTTTCTGCACGCCGAGTCCTCTCCTTGGCACATCCTGGGCAACATGCTGTTCCTGTGGGTGTTCGGCCCAAACATCGAGGATCGTTTCGGCAGAGTCGGGTTCTCCCTGTTCTACCTGATGGGCGCCGCGGCCTCGGGCGGGGTTCACGCTTTTCTTTCAGATAATCCTGCAATCGGAGCCTCAGGGGCCGTGGCCTCATGCACCGGTGCCTATCTCGTGCTGTTCCCCAAAACCCGAATCAAGTGCTTCATGATGCTCGGGTTCATCGGCATCGTCCATGTTTCCGCGTGGTGGTTCATCGTCTTGGCCATCACCTGGGACGTGCTGCTTCAGGCAACCGGCGCAAGAACCGGAGTCGCCCATGCGGCCCACCTGGGTGGAACCGTCTTTGGCATCTCGGTGGCGATGACGCTCCTCTGGCTAAAGATTCTGCCGCGAGAGCCCTTCGACCTGTTCACAATGGGCAAACAGGCGATTCGTCGTCGGCAGTTCAAAGAAGCAACCTCCCTGGCCTCAGAATCCCAGAGACAGCGACGTGAACAAGCCCGGTCCGGCGCTGCCGCGGAAGAGTCCGATGCGCTCGCGGCGGCGCGTGCTGAAGTGTCGCGACTGATCGGGAGCGGCGACATGCCCGCAGCCGCAGTCGCCTATCGCACCCTGGCGGATGAGTTTGGCGACAAGCCCGGCGCAACCGCTCTCTCGCGCCGCTCCCAATACGACCTCGCGAACCATCTCTACGCCGCACGCAAGTTTGAAGACGCTGCATACGCGTACGACCGATTCCTAGAGACATACGTCAAAGATCCGGAATCGCCGCAGATACGTCTGCTGCTCGGGCGAATCTATGCCCGCGAGCTCAATGACCCGGTGCGAGCCAAAGCCTTGATCTCCGAAGCTGTCTCCAAGCTCGAGGGCGCTGACCTCGAGCTGGCAAAGTCTGAACTTGCACATCTTGGGTGAGACTCGCACCTATCGTGCACCATGGCACGAACACGAATCAAAATCTGCGGCATTCGTGACGAGGAATCCGCCTTCGCCGCGGCGGACTCCGGCGCAGACGCAATCGGTCTGGTGTTCTACCCGCAAAGCCCGCGATACATCGAGCCCGATGATGCGTGGCAGTTAGTCGGAATGCTCCCACCCTTCGTTTCCAGCGTCGGGCTCTTCGTCAACGCGGACCTCGACCGTTTCATGATGATCGAAGAAGAGTGCCCGACCGACATGTCTCAGCTGCACGGGCACGAGCCGGAAGAACTCGTGAAGCAGTGCGGACCAAACGTCATCAAGGCCGTGCGCTTCGACGCCAAGACGATCGCCGATGAGCTTGACCGATGGGACCGCGTGGATGAAGTAGACGCCATCCTCGTCGACGGCTCAGCGGGCGGACAGGGCACAAGCTTTGATTGGAGCGCTCTGGCCGCCGCGCGGGAACGACTGTCCAAGCCCCTCATCCTTGCTGGCGGATTGACGCCAGAGAATGTCGGCGATGCGATCCGGACGGTCCGCCCATTCGCTGTCGATGTTTCCAGCGGAGTGGAAAGTTCTCCCGGCGTCAAGGAGGTCGATCTCATCGAAGCGTTCTGCCGTGCAGTGCGAAGGGCGGATTCCGAGCTTGATGCGTAGCCGAAACCCGGCCGCCACATTCAGCAAGCGCTGAGCTGGTCCACAACTTCCTCGGCGCTGAGCATCTCAACATCGATCGTTCTATTCGCCAGCCGGCCGTAGAGCGGGTCCCGTGCGGCGAAGAGCTCCTCGATCTCCACCAGCGTGCCGCGCCCCGTGAGCGTCGGGCGCATCGAGGCTCCCGCAGACCCAAGTCTCGACCGCAGCGCGGCGGGGCTTGCCCGGAGATACACGATCCGGACGCGACCCGCGGCCTGCGCCGCCGTCAAGGCCTCCGCAGCCCCCGGTGCCGTAGGCGTGCCGCCCCCCAGAGCGAGTACCGCTAGACGCTCCTTAAGCGCATGGGACAACCCAAGGGCCTCGGCAGCTCGAAACGCTGCTTCACCATGTCGAGAAAGAGCTTCGCCCGGCGTGTCCTCGCCCATGGCCATCGCCGTTCGATCATCAAGATCAGCAAACGTCCCAGCCATTCGATGCGCAAGGAGCTGCCCAACGGTGGACTTCCCCGCGCCTCGCAAGCCGATCAAAACGACCATGGGAGAGGTGGACGCCGCCATCTGCTCGCCCCTCACTCACTCCCCGCTCATTCCTTCGCACGAGACTGGTACGAGCCGTCGGCGGTGCTGATGCGGATCGTCTCGCCCTGCTCGATGAAGCCCGGGACGCGGGTCTTCAACCCGGTCTCGCAGACCGCATCCTTGAGCTGGTTGGTGACGGTCGCACCCTTGATGCCCGGCGGGCACTCGGTGATCTTGAGATCCACCGAAGAAGGGAGTTCGATCGTGAGGGGGTTACCATCGTGACTCAGCACGATCGTCATCCCGTTGGGCCGCAGATACAGCAGGGCATCGCCGAGAACATCCGCCGAAATGACCACTTGGTCAAAGGTCTCGGTGTCCATGAACGTCGCGCCGTGGCTGTCGGAATACAGATACTCCATCTCGCGGCGATCCAGATCAATAACCTCGATATCTTCGCTCGGCTGGAAACGGCGCTCAAACTGTCCACCGTCCTTCACGTTCTTGAACTTCAGGTTCACGAATGAGCGGAGGTTGCCCGGGTTCCGGAACTCATAGCCGGAGATCACGCACAGCTTGCCGTCCATCTTCACGCCGTAGCCTTGCCGACAGTCAATGGCCTTCATCGTCGAGGTCCTGATCCGGGTATCGTGTATGACTCATCACAGCCCGCTTCAACCGCCGCGAAGGCCGCGGAAGCAGGGCGGGCGGGATGTTAGGCCTCCGGACTCCACATGGCGATCCTCAAAGCACCCCTCCTCCTGTTCGCCTTTGCCTCCATCGCCATGGCTTTCCTTTGGGGTTGCTCGGCGGAGTCGGGGATGTTCCGCACCCCCGGCGGGCCGCCGATCGGCCTGCACGTTTGGGTCCGTGACGCCTCGACGCACCAGCCCATCGAAGGCGCCGTCGTCGTCGCCGACACCATCGCTCGAGATCACCCCTTTTCCGCGGCCACGATTCTCTCGCAAACCGGTCCGGAGTCGTCCCGGGCACGGACCGACGCTCAAGGTGCCGCGGTTGTCAACATGCTGGATGATCGGGAGTACCGGCTTGTCATTTGGGCCTCCGGACATCCGCCCTTGGTCTTCGGTCCGCTCTCGCTGCGACAGCGAGGCGGGGAGTGGATAGACCCTGAACTTCCTTCGAGCTCTGCGTCACCGCTGCTGCAGGCTCGTATCGGCATCCTCTCCGGCGAAACTGAACGATGACGCTCGAGCAGTTCATCCATCAATACGGGTATCTGGCGGTATTCGTGGGAACGCTGCTGGAAGGCGAGGCTGTACTGCTTCTTGCAGGCTACTTCGCCCATCGCGGCTATATGAATCTGCCGATTGTCCTGCTGTTTGCCTTCGCGGGTTCCTTCATTGGCGATCAGGTCGGTTTCGTGATCGGAAGGCTGAAGGGTCGCCTCATCTTTGATCGTCGGCCCAAGTGGCAGCCGCGAGCCAAGTGGATCCTCGCGCAAGTCGCGGTCCACGAGCGCTGGTTGCTGCTGGCGTTCCGCTTCGTTCCCGGCGTGCGGATGCTGACGCCGCTGGTCCTGGGCATGGCCGGATATCCCCAGCGCCGCTTCGCGGTCTACAACCTCATCGGCGCGGCCGCATGGTCCCTCATCATCGGCCTCATCGGATACTTCGCCGGCCATGCCGCGACGCGGGTCGTCCAGGAGGTTGCCGACAACGAAGTCGCCGTGATCGCCACCATCCTTGCCCTGGGCTTTGTGCTCTGGCTCGTGCGGCGGGCGTGGCTTGCCCGTCGCGCCCGCCTCATCGCCGCCGCCGCGGCGGAAAGGAACCGGGACAGCACTCCTCCCCCACTACTTTGATGCACTCACCGTCAGAGACGCGGGCTTGGACTCGCGTGGCGCTTCCTGGTGCATCCGCCGCGCCCGATGCTGCGACCAGTCCTTCACGCGAAGGTCAGGAGAGTCGGGTGTCGCCCCGTAAGCGCGGATGATGTCGTAGGTGTTGTTTCGCTGGGCCGGAACAAACCCCGCATCGCGAATCAGTCTGCACAACACGGCTTCGTCAAGGCAGTACGTTGTACCCGCACTCGATACGACGTTCTCCTCCATCATCACGCTGCCCATGTCGTTCGCGCCAAACGCGAGGGCGACCTGCCCGACGTGCGGACCCATCGTCACCCAGGATGCGCCGATCGAGTAAATGTTGTCGAGGAACAACCGCGACAGCGCCTGGGTGCGGAGATAGTCGGTCGCGCCGCTCATGCGTACACGCCGGCCGAAGCCAGGAACACGTTCCACCACCTGCTCGTTGCTCAGACTGTTCTGGCCCGCGAGCGTGCCATTGAGGGCGGCGAGCACGTCCCCCGGAAACTCTCCGAGACGACCGGCACTCGCAAAGTCCTCTTCGCGAGCACCAAAGTCAGGAACGCGGCCCAGCGGCGTGTTTTCACGCTGGAATGGCCACGAAATGAACGCTTTGTAGTGACCAATCGGCGTTGGTCCTCGGTGCTCGCCCGCCTCTCGAAGCACGCGATCCTGCCATTGCCGAACGAGCCACATGTGATGCACACGGTCGGCGTGTCCCTCGATGTGGCCGAACATCATCGTCGCGCTCGTGAACATCCCAAGCTGCTGAGCGACATACATCGTGGTCAACCACGCATCCGCATCGCACTTTCCAAGGCCGATCTTCCTGCGAACGTGGTGCGAAAAAATCTCACCGCCTCCACCCGGAACCGAGTCCAATCCCGCATCCCGCAGTCGCACCATGACCCATCGAAGCTTCGACTCCAGACTGTCCCCGGGCGGATCGAAGAACTGTACAAACTCAATGAACTCCGGAGGGCTGAACGCGTGAACGTGGATCTTTGGAAAGCGCTCCTTCAAACCCCTGAGAAGCGTGATGTACCACTCCAGCGGCAGCGCGGGGTTCATGCCGCCCTGCATCAGAATCTGGGTCCCTCCGATCGCGGCCAGTTCCGCGACCTTGTCATAGATCGCCTCAGGCTCGAGCGTGTACGAATCGTGGTCGTCGGCGTCGCGCCGGAACGCACAAAATGTGCACTTGGCGGAGCACACATTGGTGTAGTTGATGTTGCGATCGATCACGTACGTGCGGAGTTCGTCGCCGTGCAGCACACGAGCGCGGGCATCCGCCCGGCGACCAAGATCCTGCAGCGACGATCCCCGGAGCATCGCCAGTCCCTGCTCGGGAGTCAGCCGAGCCTCGCCCGCGGCGACCGCCTCAAGCAGTCCGCCATCGGCCGCGGAAAGGTGTGGATGCTCATGGGGTGGCTGGAAGATGCTCATGAATGAATTGCTCTCCGACTGAGTTTTCAAGAATCATTGAAAGCAACGACGACCAAATCCAGTGCCCGCGGAGCACCGGATGGTCCGATAGCCCAACCCGCGCGAAGCCGCAATGAAGATGCGGGCTCCGGGCTCTGGAGAAGCTCCCATCGCCAACACCGGCAATTCTGAATACCCGATATTAGGGATGACCATTTCCACGTTCTTCGGGAGGTTGAGTTCATGCCCCCACCCATGCCAAAGCCACATATCAGCGGTGCCGTTCGCCAGCTTCGCGGCTGGGTCACGTTCGCCGCGAGCCTGGTCGTCATCGCCGGACTCGTCCAGGCTCTGACGTTCGGGTTCGTCCACTACACGGACGTGCGGACGGTCGAACTGCGAACAGTCCCGTCGACTGAACTGACAGTCGTGGGCGTTCAGGGCAATCTTCAGGGTCCGGGAACCGCAATGGAGATCCCTGAGGCAGCCGCGCAGGCGGCGGTTGGCGGCCTTCGGACCCAGGCGATGGCCCGGGCGCAGGCCCCTGATGTCAACACCGCCCGCACAGGCTGGGACATGGTGCTCAACCGTGCAAGCGCCCTGGCTTGCAGTGTAGGGGCGTTGGCTGCACTGTCTCTGCTCTTCCTCACCTTCCTCGGCACCGCGGTCGCCGGCGGAGGTGGAGTTCCCGGTGTCGAGCGTGTTGTCACCGCGACTGTCTGGTCCATGGTTCTGGCAGCGCTCTCAGTTCCGCTTCGGGACATCATGCCTTCGCTCCCTGTCCCGGGTGTGTTCGCTGGATACGAATCCATGACCCATCGCAGCGGCACTTGGTCGGCAACCGGTGTCGGAGCCGCGGGCACGCTCGCTCAATGGGTGATTGCTCCGCTGCTCGCTTCCGCCTCGGCCGCGATGATCGCGATCTGGTTCCGCACCGGCGTCTCGCGAGGGATCATCATCACCAGCGCAAGCGAGCTCGATGAACTCGCCGAACGCGAAATGGCAATGATCAATCGTGCCGGTGTTCGAAACGCCGTCGGCAAGTCCGTCGGCGCCCTGAATCGTGCCCTCGGAGAGGATGCCCTGCCCACGGTTCATGCCGCCGAAGATGCCGTAGACCAGGCCGCCGAGATCGCCTCTTCACTTGCCCGGGAAACCGGTCCCCGGCTCAACGCCGCAGGCAAGCTGGTTGGCGGGCGAAGCACCGTGGACAGCGCATTCAAGCGGTTGATCTGATCCCGAGCTATTTCCGCGGGTGAAATCGCTCGTGGACCTGCTTCAGGCGCTTGGAATCGACGTGGGTATAGATCTGAGTCGTGCCCACATCGGCATGTCCAAGCAACTCCTGCACGACGCGGAGGTCGGCCCCGCCCATCAGCAAGTGCGTGGCGAAGGAATGCCGAAGCATGTGCGGATGAACGTCGGCAAGGTTTGCCGCGATCGCATTCCTCCGGACGATCTGCCACACCGCGACTCGCTCGAGCGGGCGACCCGTTCGTGAAAGCAGGAGGCGGTCCCGCACGCCGCTGACCGGCCGAGCTTCGACGTCGTCGGTGCGCAGCAGTCTTGGCCGGCACTCGGAGAGATACTGCCGAACCGCTTCCTGCGCGGGCTTGCCAACGGGTACGAGCCGTTGCTTGTTGCCCTTGCCTCGAACGAGTACGACCCCCAGCGTGTCGTTGAAGTCCCGAACTCCGACACTCGCCACCTCAGACGCTCGAAGGCCGCAGGCGTACATCAGCTCGAGCATCGCCCGATCGCGCAGGTAAAGCGGAACTCTGCCGCGTTCTTCTCCCCCACTCCCTTCACCGCCCGTGTCTCCGGGCTCGGGTCTTGGAGCGGCGAGGAGGTCCCGTACCTGCCGCGGCGTCAACACACCCGGCAACTTCTTCCACTTGGTCGGACGATCCAGAGCATCCGCCGGATTGATCGCCCGTCCGTCAGCATCTCGCGGCAGGTCGCTCGTAGACTCTGCCCAACGAAAGAACACCCGCATCGTCGCAAGGTGACGTATGACCGATGTCGCCGCGAGGTTTCGCTTCGACCGCAAGCCCGCCAGGTGATCCGAAAGATCCCTCGGCTGTACCCCTGCGAGCGAATCCCTCCCACGTTCCGCAAGGTCCGTTGCGAGATCGTTCAGATCACGCTCGTACGCCGCCAGCGAGTTCACTGCCAACCCACACTCGACTCGTGCGAACGTGAGGAACGCCCGGAGCGGCCGCGATAGGCCTTGAGGAAGATCCGCCCGGACTCGCCGGCTGCGAGCGCGGACACCGACATTCTCTGGGGAAGCTCTCACTCGTGACACTATCGGTGCCCCGCGGCCTGGTCCTGCTCTTGTCCACGGCGGAACGCGCCTCCGCAAGCCCAAAAACAAAGCCGCCCCGGGATGAACCGGGGCGGCCGAAGGGTCACGAAGTGTGCCCCGTGGGGGGCTCGAGGCTTAGCCGAGCAGCTGCAGAGCGGACTGCGGCTGGCTGTTGGCCAGGGCCAGGATGTTGGTCGAGGCCGAGACCAGGATCTGCCCGCGGGTCAGCGAAGCCGTCTCTGCCGCGAAGTTGGTATCGCGGATGACGGACTCGGCTGCCGTGGTGTTCTCAAGGGAGATGCTGAGGTTACGGATCGTGGCGCCGACGGTGTTCTTCTGGAACGCACCGAGACGGCCGCGGATCGCCGAGATCGAGTCGATCGCCTCGGAAACAACCTTCTGAGCCGACGACAGGTCACCGCCGACGACGTTGAACGCCTTGCCCGAAGCCAGGTCGGACAGGTAGCCCAGACTCGAGTTTCCGAGCTTGCGGGTCGAGACGTCGGAGATGCCAAGGGCAACCTTACCAGCGATATCCACGTTGGGAGCAAGCTGGAAGTCAGCACCGCCCCCGCTGATCGTGAAGACCGACAGATTGCCGCGCTGCTGCGCAGTGGAGGCGTCGAAGGTCATCTGGACATCGAGGAAGTCCGTGTTGATGCGAGCGGTGCGGCCGTCGGCGGTCGCCGCGATGCCGTTGATCGTCGCAACGATGTCCTGGCCCGAATCGCGAATGCCGTTGCTCGCGGCAGTCGAGTTAAACGCGACGGCGCTACCGGTGGCAACATTGAAATCCTGGGCCGCGAGCTGGAACACGCCGATGCCCGAGCCCTGAATGTTGGCTTCATTCACGATGCGGGTCGACACGAAAGCGTTGGAGCCGTAGCTCTGGGACTCGAGGCGGATACCGGTCGTGCCCGAGGCGGTGGCGGTAACGCCGGTGACGGCGGTGAAGGTATTGATCGCGGAAACCATGTTGTCAGCGGAAGTGCCGGACGCGAAGGACAGCTCGCGAGAACCGAGCGAGCCGGTGACTTCAATCGTGAAGGCGGAGTTCGTGCCGCCGTTGAGGTTCAGCGCACCACCTATCGCGAGGAACAGGCCGGCCTGCTGAGCCGAGGTCGTGATGACCGCCTGGACCTCCAGCGAGCTGCCGAAGGCCAGCTTGGCGCCGTTCACCTTGAAGTCCGAAACACCGGCATCAACGTCGGTGGTGGTGTAATCAAGATTGCCGTTGAGGAGCTTCTTGCCCTGGAACGAAGTCGCACCCGAGATGCGGTCGATCGTCTGCAGGATCGAGTCGATCTGCAGCTGATTGGCCTGCTTTTCCTGAGTGGAGAGGCCGTCGTCGTTCGCTGCGGAAGTTACCAGGCCCTGGAGGTCGATGAGCAGGGAGGAGATCTCCTGCAGACCGCCTTCGGCGATGTTGGCGACCTGGTCCGCGCGCTCGGCATTGCCGATCGCTGCGCCCAGCGAGGCCTTCTCGGATCGGAGATTCTCCGACGCGATCAGACCTGCCGGATCATCTTTGCCGCGGTTGATCCGCAGGCCCGTGCTCAGCCGCTCAAGCGACTGTCCCAGCGAGGAGTTGTTGGTAGCCAACACCCGCTGTGCAATAAGAGACTGAATGTTTGTATTGATGCGACTCATTGAACGTGCCCTCCGTGAACTCGTACCGGCGTGTCGTGCTGCGAGGAACGCCAAACCCGTTCTCGGGTCCGACCGCTTCCGAGCGGTGGAGTCGACGAGTGTCGTGGCCAACAAGGCCAGAACACCCTGCCCGGTTTCCGTACCAGGCCCGAGTTGCCCGACCGTCCGATTAAAACGGACAAGCGTGCGCGGTTTGAATCGGATGAGCCAAAGGGCGAGTTGAGCGCGGTTTGAACCGACTGGTACGATTTTCTGGGGCAGGTCCGATAAGACAACGACCCCGCCGGGGCAAGCGGCGGGGTCGTCGGGTTGGTTTCCAATCCTCTGTATGAACCTCGAAGCGAAGGATTAGCCCAGGAGCTGGAGGACTTGCTGACTCTGCTGATTCGCCAAGGACAGGACCGACGTGCTCGCGCTCGACAGAATCTGTGCCCGGGTCAGCTTGCTTGTCTCTTCCGCGAAGTCCGCATCGCGGATCCGGGATTCGCTCGCCGTCAGATTCTCGATCGCCGTCGTGAGCGATCGCACGTTCGTTTCCAGGGTGTTCCTCTCGAACGCGCCCAGCCGGCCGCGAAGCATCGAGACCTCGTCGATCGAGGTGTCCAGAATCGCCGAGGCGTGCTGGAACTGGCGGCTGTTCAGATCGGTCGACCCGCCGGAGCGGATCGAACTGAGGAACTGGAGCTGGTCGTTGATCAATGTGCCGCCCAGACGGGAGGCCGCCATCGATTGCACGCCGATGTTTGTCTGCTGGCTTGCGTTGATGGTCCCGCCAAGCTGGTAGAGCGCACCGCCGCCGGTGATGAAGAATGTTGAGGTCGAGCCGTTCGCCGTGGCGAAGGCCCCATCGAGCTGGAGTTCCAGCGAAAGCGCTGTCTGATTCTGGAGCGAGAGTCGCAGGCCGTTTCCGTTGGCCAGCGTACCATTCACGATGGCACTCACATCCCTGCCGGCGTCGCGGTTCGCCGCCGAGAGGCCGGTGGCGAAGGCCGTGTCAGAGAAGCTCTGAGTGTCCGGCACTGCACCGTTTCCGGTCACGGCAAAGGTCCGGAAGAACCCGCCGCCCGCTGGCTCATTGAGCCGACGAACCGATGCAAAGGCGTTGGAGCCGTACGTCGTTGAGGTGAACCTCATGCCCGACGCCGCATTCGCGGGATTGAGCAGTGAAGCAGAAAGACCCGTTGCCGCGGTGAAGGCATTGATCGCCTGCACCACGCTGTTGAGTGTCTGACCAGAGAGAATCTCGAGCACCTGTACACCGAGCGGCCCAGCGACCTCGATCGTGGTGGTCGATGCGAAGCGTCCGGCTGCTACCGGGCTTCCGATATTGGATGCCGAAAGGAACAGGGATGCCGTCTGCGCCGAGGCGATGACATTGACATCCACCTGGATCTGCGAGCGGCCCGCGAAGTTGGCCCCGAAGATCGTGGCCTTGCTGATCGCGCTGGATTCCAGCCCTGACACCACGTAGTCGAGCGATCCATTGAGCAGCTTGAGGCCGCCGAAGCTCGCGCTGTTGCTGATCCTCGTGATCGTGTCGATCGCCGAGTCGATCTGCAACTGGTTGGCGGCGCGCTCCTCTGCGGAGATGGCGCCGGTGTTTGCGGCTTCAACGACCAGTCCTCGGACTGAGTTGAGCAGATCGCTGATCTCGGCGAGCGCACCCTCGGTGGTCGCAATGACCGACGAGGCTCGCTGGGAGTTGTTCACGGCCTGATTGAGGCCTGACACCTCCGAGCGCAAGCGCTCCGAGATGATCAACCCTGCTGGGTTGTCTGCGCCGCGGTTGATTTGGAGCCCCGTGGCCAGTCGCTGGAGGCGGACCTCCAGATCCTGGTTAGCGCGCCCGAGGTTTGTTCGGGCGATAAGGCTGGGGACGTTCGAGTTGATCCTCGCCATGGCAATCCTCCGTGATTGAGGCCGAGGTGGCGTGCGTAAGAGGCGGTCGGCCCGAGCATCCGCTCGGAACCACGATGGTCAATCAGTTCAGGCGGTTTTCGCATCCCCGAAGCCGTGCCCGGGTAGCGAACTTTGGTCGGTGTGCCGGACGCGGGCCGATGGGGCCAGGTGCGGACGGGGCGGGATCCCGCCGGATGCTCCGGCGGACGATGTGAGCCGGCGTCGCAGCAGGTCTGTATCAGCGCCCGTCAGTTGGGCGGCTCGCTGATTCTCGGCCTTGATGGCCTCGTAGACCTCTTTGCGATGCACGGCGATACGCGTCGGCGCGTTGATCCCGAGGCGGACTTTGTCCCCTCGGATATCGACGACGGTGATTTCCACATCGTCGCCAATCATGATCGTTTCGTCGCGCTGACGGGAAAGGACCAGCATGGATCGGCTCCTTCCTCGGTGGATGTCCCTACGCCGGGACATCGCGCACCCGTTCATCCGTGAACAGGCATATCCGCCCCCACCCCTGCCCCGATTATGCGCGGGGCGAACGCTGGTCGCCGCAGGTCAGGCGGACATGGCACGCGGGGCCGCGGCTGCTTTGCCGACGGACACCAACGGGTGCCGGATCTGCCATCGCTTCTCCGCGAGCACAAGTTGCTCGCCGAAACGGGTCACGGTGTTGATCACCAGGGGGCCCTGGAGATTCCCCGTCAGAGTCTGATCGACCTTGTTCACGATCACGAAGACCTGAGCGTCTTCCAGTCGTGCCAGCCCCAGGTCGCCCATCTGCTCCTGTCGCACCGGGACCGAATAGTCCGGTACGAAGAACGATGGATCCGTCACGACGAACGCCAGTGTGGCGTCATCGAGGGATTGGAGCCAGAAGAACGCCGAATCCTCCGAGGGCTCGAGCAGGCAGAATCGCCGGTAATCGGCGAAGCCCAAAATCCCTTTCGGGAACGTGATCACGCGGTCCTCCGCGATTTCAACTGTTCCGAATCTCGTCGTCCGTACGTGCATGGTTGCACTCCGCAATCCCCGGCCAGTCCTCCGGACCAGACCCGGCGACATTCGCCGGGCGACGTCCTGTCTTTTTGTGCCCGTGTCCCGCGGCCGGGGCGGGTGGGCGCATCGCAAGGCTCCGTTGAGCCCTCTAAGTCATGCTTCAGCGAATGAAATCCAAGAGACTCAAACTGTTGATCTGAGAGCCGGCGGTCAGTGCGGCCTGGAGCTGCGTCTGCAGAAGGCTGTACCGCGTCGCCGCCTCGGCGTAATCAATGTCCTGCAACTGCGATCGAACTGTCTCATCGCGCAACTGCGAGTCCTCCAACCGCGTAATGGCCCGGGCAACCCGGCTCGCATGCACGCCTACCAGCGCACGTGTCTCGCCGATGCGATTCACCGCCGCTTCCAAGTACTCTCCAGCAAGAGTGATGCCAGAGCTGCTATCGCCCCGCAGCGCCTCGCGAAGTTCGATCAAAGCTGTGAAAATGTTGTCCACGCGGATCGTCGCGCGGTCTTGCGCAACCAAACTTGCGCTTCCGGCGTCGTAACTGCCGGTCAACAGCCCAAGATCCTCCGCAGCCCCGGAGTTGTTCCGACTCTTGATGTCAAAGGGGCCAATCGCCGCCTGACCGGCCGACTGGACAAACGTGATCCCGTTCGCCCCATCCGTCAGCGTTGCCGTGAAGTCGCCCGCGGCCAGCGCCGGCGCAGTCGATACCAGCGGCGGCTGGCCAAGCGCGTCCGTGAATGCCTGATTGATGCGGGCGAGCACCGTTTCGACGCTCGCCAGATCCCCCGGCTGAAGATCGACATCGAATGCCTGCCCGCTCCCCAGGGTGACCCGGAAGTCCACGTCCCGTGCTGGGTCGGGTAGCCCGGTGATCGGATCCACTGACCCGTGATTGATACTCACCCCGCGCCCACCGTTGAATGCAGACATCGCCGTCGTGAGATCCAGCGAGCGGATGCCCAGGTCGCTTGCCGTGTTCGGTGCGCCCGGAATCTCCTCAATGCTCATCGTCGGGCCGGCGATCTCATTCACGATATCAATGCCGCGGCCGTCTGCCCCGATGCTCACACGCACGCCGGGTGCCGCCCTCTCAATGAGCGAGCGCACATCGCCAATGGTCTGCGCAGAAGACAGGTCCACCTCGCGGACGCTGCTGTTTGCACCCAGCGTGAACTTGATGCGGAGGCCGTCCATCGGCAGAGTCAGCCCGCTCACCGCCGAAAGCGGGGAGAGCAGGGTCAACTTGGGATCGAGATCAACCCCCGCTGCCGCTGTCGCCTCGAAGGGCGCGGCAGATAGGCCCAGGTCTTGCGCGGTGGTTCCGGTTGGGACATCGCTGAAGGTCAACTGCGCATCCGGAGTGCCGGTGACGACATCAATCGAGATCGAGCCTCCGGACACTGAAACGCCGCCCGGTCCCAAGACCGTCACGCCGTTGTCGGTTTCATATTGACGAATGGCTCCGGTGATGGCCGCGAGCACATCTTCGACATCCTCTGTCCCAGAAAGGTTGATTCGTGCAACTGGACCACCGTCAAACGAGAACTCCATGGGTCCACGCGAAATGCCTTCGCCGCGGCCGCCTCGGACATCCGCCAGTCGGGTCTGCGGCGTCAACGCGGGGTTGAGATCCCGCGATGCTCGCACCCGCGCAGAAGTTGCGCCAATGGCGTTGTTTCCGCCGAGCGTAATGGGGACATCAGATGCGGAGTCCAGGTCGGCCGTAAGGCCATTGCCAGTCGCAACATATCGGAACCCACCAAAGCCAGGCATCTCGACGAAGGGTGCCCGAGTCGGCGTAGAGCCTCCGAAGATGTGCAGCCCATTGGTTTGCCGATTCGCAAGCGTGAACATCTGACGAATCAAGCCGTCAATGACGACCGCCTGTGCGTTGCGTGTCACCGTGTCGGATGTCGCACCAATCTGGTCTGAGGCGATTCCACGTGCCTCATCCACGAGGGCGGAGGCCTCTCCAATAGCTGCATCGAGCACATTCAAGGTGCCGTCGGCCAACTGGAGATTCCGCCATTGACGTTCGCTGCGATCCAGCCGGGCTTGCAGCACACTGATCGCGGATGCACCGATCGAGTCGTCGGAGAACCGGTTGATGCGATGGCTCGTCGCCATCTGCTCCTGCACATTGAACAGCCCCCGATTGGTCCGGGTGAGCTGCGCAAGCAGGACCTGCGAAGAAAGCAGGTTGGGCACGCGTGAAAGATTGGATGGAATCGTTGACACTGTGTATCCAGTCCGAAGCACACAAGGCCTGTCAGTTAAACGATTGCGAGAAGTTCCTGGGTAAGTTGATCAATCACGGAGATGAACCGGGCCGCGCCCTGATATTGACGCTGATAGTTCAGCAGGTTGATCGACTCCTCATCGATCGAAACCCCCGACACCGAGGCGCTTTGAGCCTCAAGACTCTGTCGCACCAAGGTGGACGCCTCGTAACGGTTCGTCGCCGAGTTTGCTCGGGCGCCGACAGTGGAAGCGGTATCAAGCCATGAACTGGTTATGGATCTCCCGCCCAACGCGGCGACAGACTGATCGCGAACGCCAAGTATGGCCAGCGCCGCACCGTTGTCGGTAAACGCCCCATCTACCGTCGTTCCGTGCGCCAACAGTTGCGGACTGTCAATCAGGGCCTGCCGGACACCGATGTCCGCCGCACCTGTGCCGGTGAAGTAGGTATTGACACCCAGCACCGCGAGCACGCCAGAGCTGTCTTCGGAGAACTCGAACGTGAACCCGTCTTCGGCATCAATGCTCAGCGTGCCATCGGAGTTGACCGACGCCCTGAGGTTGGGAATGCCGTTCAGGTCACCGGCAAGCGAGTTCACCGAGGTGTCATCGCCATACCCCTGGCCACCGGCGTTGTTGAGCCCATCAAGGTCAACATTCACCCGGACTGTCTGCGACTGGCCGTCCGCGGCATTCGTCACGGTCACAAGAAACCCGCCGCTGGTCGCGGCGTACGGGAGATTGGCAAACGAGGAGTTTGCAGGATTGTTCAGAGAGAGCGACTGGTTCGCCGATCCGACGGCATACGTCCCTCGCATCGTCGTGAACGCCTCAGGGCCCCGCCCGACGGAGTGCACGCGGTTCACCTGATAGATCAACTGAGACGCAATTTTGTCGAGCTTGGCAATCGTGTCATTCACGGTCGAGTTACGCTGTCCGAGATAGCCCGCGATAGCGCCCGAAGAGATGTCCAGCTGCGTCTCGTCGGCACGCACCTGCACCGACACATCGATCTGGTTGCCGTTGGTCTGGCGGCGCATCTCCATCCCGCGGCTGGTCGTTCCGAGCACAACCGGCGTAGAGCCGATCAGCACATCAATCGCTCCAGACGGCTGTTCGACCACCGAGACATCCATCATGGTGGAAAGGCCGGCAACGAGTTGATCTCGCTGGTCGCGGAGGTTGTTCGCGCTCCCGCCGCCACCCCCACCCTCGGCATCAATGATCGCGCGATTCAGATCGGCGATCTGGGTCAGCATGTTGTCAGCCTGCTGAACGGTGGCGTTCAGCTGCTCATCGATCTGGTTTCGAATCGCGGTCAGGTCTGACCGGAGTCCTCGGATGTGCGTGGCAAGCGTGCGGCCCTGCTGCACCACGAGGGACCGCGACCCCTCCTGATTGGGGCTGTTGGAAAGCACACTCCAGGAATCGAAGAATCGGCCGAACTCGCTGGAAAGGTCATTGTCGGTCAGTTCGTTCAGCGTCGATTCGAGTTGCGAAAGGACTTGAAGGTCGACTCCCGCGTTCGCTTCCGCCGAGAGTCCGGTCCAGTGTCGGGCTTGGAGGGCGACATCAATCTGCCGATTGATCCCGCTCACGCGAACCCCACCGCCGGTAAGGAATCCGCCTGAGCGGGTATCGCCCATCCCGGCAAAGCCCACCAACTGCCTCGAATACCCCGGTGTCGCAGCGTTGGCGAGGTTGTTACCGGTCACCTGTAGCGCGAGCGAACTGGCGTTGAGGGCGGAACGACCGATCTGGAATGATGCGGACAGACCCATTGGGAAACTCCGGTCAGCTCCGAATATCCAACGTCGAGACGACCTGCACGGGGGCTTTCAAAGAGCCGGATCGCGCGTACGCACCGGTGTGCGAGAGCTTGGCGTACACCTGACGGGTGATTCCTTCAAGGTGAGACGCGAGCTGACCTGCCGCGTCCTTGAGCACCCCATACTCCCGGTGGAGCTGCTCAAGCACGGCCTTGAGCAGTCCTGCCGATTCCAGCAGTCGGGCTCGACCTGGCTCAGGAAGCGTGGCCGCGAGATCGGAAAGCCGTATCTGTCCGGCATGAGTCCGGCTCCCGGCCTTGGCCGGCGCCGAGAGAGTCGCGACCGCGGCGATCCGGCGTCGCTCGATCTGTGCGATACGCTGGGCGCTCTCGCCCTGCAGAACAATCGCCGCACTCAACTTTCCCCCATCAGCCTTCGCCACCGCTTCTCGCTGCACGCCCACCGCCACAATCAGTCGTTCGTGCTCGGCAATGAGATCGCGAACCGCTGCATCGAGATCATCGAGTGCTCGCGCCGGATCGGCTGGTGCTGGACGGATCGGTGCTGCGAATCGTGTCACGGGCGGACCTCCATGTCCGTGGCGGCATCGGAACGAGTGCCTCCATCGCTTCTTGCAAGCATCTGACGTGCCAACACGTCAATCAGCGGAAAGTTGCCTGCCTTGACGATGTCCTGCGCAAGTTGTGCGTCTGACATTGCGCGAAACTGACGCTCCGCGGACGTCGGCGCAAACGGAGGGGCGGCCTGGCTCGTCTCTCGGAGCTGGGCCAGCAGCGGCTGCACCAGCGCGATCGAGACCAACTGCCGGGCCGCGTCCTTTGCCTGATCCTCCGGTGTCGCAAGCTCGCTCCCGGGCCGCTCGACCCGCCGAGACAGAATCGCCGCGAACTCACGCTGGCGGTCCGTCTGCATCGACCCCATGCCGACCGCCGCGAACGAATCGCTGGGTAACCGGGACATTGATGCGGGGTACACGGTGGACACAGGGAACCTCACTCGCTGATGAAGCGGGCATGCAGACGGCCCGTCGCGTTGATCTGCGCAAGAATCTGGATCTGCTGCCGTGCCGGAACATTGAGCTGCCTGAAGGCCTGGAGCAGATCCTGAATTCGAGCCCGGTCGGCGTTTGAGGCTGTAGAGCCGAAGTCGGTCACGTTCGTTCGATCGATGAGTGGGGACAGCGGCGAGGGCACCGGCGGCGGCGTGATGGTCGTGACGGTGAGCAAGTCCGATCCCACCGTAACGGCCGACACTTCCACATCACCGGTGATGATGATGGTCCCGGCCCGTTCATTCACGACGACCTGAGCGGGCAAGTCCATGAGGGTGGGGCTGAACCGCTTCGTCAGGACCGACGCGATGAAGTTGGCCGGGCTTCCACGCTCGTGGAGAGGAATCTCGACCCGGACGGTCATCTCATCAAGTGCCGTGGCGATGGGCGCAACGGCCTCCGCGGACTCCAGATCGGCGGTGATCCCGTTGATCTCGCTGGCCAGCATGCGGGTTGTGGAATACGCACGGAAATGCGGCCTCACCACCAGGTTGAAGGTGTGGCCGGGAGCCTTCATCCGAATGTCTTCGACGAGCTGCACGCCGCCTCGGATCCGTGCCACCGTGGGCGTGTCGGTGCTCTCAAGCTCCACAGGCCCCGCCGCGAACGCGTACACCGGATCGCCTTTGAACGGTCCCACAAGTGGCGAGATCAGAAGCATTCCGCCCCGAATGCTGCTGGCTGAGTGAGCGACACTCACAAAGACGTCGAACTTGTCCCCCTTCCGGCCGCCCTCCTCGGGGATCTCACACCACAGATTGACCAGCGCGACGGACTTGGACTTGCTGAGAGACTTCACATCGGGGATCGTGATCCCATTGTTTCGGTACATCTCGGCAAGAGGGAAGGCGAGTGTCAGGTCACCACCGGAGTCGCCCGTTCCTTTCAGCCCGTTGACAAGTCCGATGCCGCGGAGCTGCGAAGCCGACTGGCCTTCCAGCCGCACAAAGTCCTGGATGCTTGTCGCAGGATTGTCTCTTCGGGAACGCACTGACGCCGGGGGCTGCGCGGCGGGGGCCGCGCCGGCATTCGGAGCCGGCTGCGCACCAGCTGCCGGTACGAGCGCAAGCACGGCGGTCAGGCACACGAACGTGCGCAACAACGACGCGGAGATCGGCCGCACTAAGCACATGATTGTCCCAAAGCGAATGGTGTGCCGAACCCCGCGTCATGCCCGGCCGAGCCGCGCAGTCGAACGACCCGCGGTTCCCGACGGGTTACCGCCGAGCATCCCGCGTGCAAACTCGCACTGCATCACGATCGCCGGCAGGGCAATTCCGAGAACCCGACTTCAGAAGTTGAAGACCGCCTCAAGAATCCTGGGGATGAACCCCTTCTCGCCGGCCTTCTTCACCTGTCCCTCGTGATCAATCCGCATCACAAAGTTGGCGAGCTGGCTCGACTGAATGGTGTTGCTCTTGGTGATGTCATCCGAGCGGCAGATGCCCGAGAGCACCATTGTCTTGATCTCTTCCCCCGACTGCTGCATGTCCCTGGCTTCCAGCACCAAGGTGCCATTGGGCTTGACATCTACAACCACCGCCGAGAGACGCGTGGTGATCTGATCCTTGCGCTCATACTCCCCATCACCCTTGAACTTGTTCCCCGCAGAAACCTCGACGCCGACGGGCAGGCCAGTCGAGTCTCCGTTGCGCAGCTGAGCTTCCAGCAGATTCCGAACCGAGGGGAACTTGCTCAGTTCCGCCATCAGGTCATAGTCCTTTTTGGTATCGAGCGACTGCTCGAACTTCTCCACGCTTGAACGATTCACGATCACTTCAACCAGGTCGTGCTTGGCCCACTGCCGCGGCGGAGGGGGCGTGACCGCAAACAGGCTCACCTGCTCCAGCGACATCGGGCCCGCCGTCGCTGCGGTTGAGGGTTGCGCTCCGCCGGAAGAAGGGGCCGGAGCGGTCGCGTTGCCGGGAGTGCTCGGCACGGGATTGGTCGGCGGAGGGGATGAGGCCGCCGGGGAACGGCGTTCAAACAAGCCCTGCGCGACCGCTGCCGGGCAGGTCGCCAGTGACAGAAGCCCGAACACCAGAACAGCAGCAACACGCTTATACATGGAAACCTCCAACGCTGATGAGCATCGCTGAGTCTCTCTCAGCGACTGGACTCTTGATCACCGGGTCCCGGTGCTGCCCTGGGTGCATCGAACGCTGGTGCGGCGAGCATGACGGCCCGGCCGCGGCCTGCAACACGGGCCATGAACGAGTCGTCTGCGCCTTCCATCTGGAACGAGATCGTCTCGCCTTCGCGCCCTGGCCCAAGAGCCCGGGCCCTCGCCTGCACGACGATCGAGCCTGAGAGGCACTGCACATACACCACGTCGCCGCGCTTGATCACGACGGGGGACTCAAAGTCCGTCCCGGTCAGCATCTGACCGTCTTTCACCCGTGACCTTGCCTGCGAACCCACAACGGCCTCACGCACTGGAGGGTTGTTACCTGGCGCGATCCACCGTGGCTCCACCCGCACATCCGAGTCGGTGATCAGTTCACGTCGATCGATCTCGCGAGTCGCCACAAGAACGTCGCGGCGGAGAAGGACGTCAGCTGTCAGACGATGGTCAGAAACCACCTTGTCACCCGCGAAGATGCTGACCCGCAAAGGAACTCTTGATGACGACACCGACGCAGCGGGCTGAACCTGAACCACTTGCCGCTGGGTGTAGGGCATCGCGAGCGTGGTGGCATCCTTCTCGTCGAAGGCGATCTGAATCGCATCAGGTGTCACCGAATGCAGCGCGGCAAGCCTGCGGGCGATCGCGGTCCGTAGCGTGGGTGGACCGGACACATCGACCACCTGGTAATCCGGGCCCGCGCGGGTCCGCTCAGTCCGCGGGGGCTTGGCTTCTGGGGGCGGCGAAGAGGGAACTTCGATGCGGCAACTCGACCCACGAAGTGTCAGCTTGCCGAAGTTCGCTCCGGCTGCTTGCAGTGTGGATCGCACTTCCGCAAGCGACACCGATGCGGCCGCATCGGCCCGGGGGTGGAGCACCAACTCGCCGTAGCGTGCCGCATCCGGACCATCGATCCGGGCGACCCTCGCGATCGTGATGGGAGACTCGGGCACATCAAACCGGACCGAGAGGTTCAGTGTGATGGTGGTCTGTGCCGGGGCTTCGCTCGCGCCGTGGCCGAACACGACCAGCATCGCCGCGATCAGCGGCAATGAGAGTTTCCTGAGCATGTCAAAGGGAGAGTGTGTCATGACCGACCTCTTGCAGAATCAACGGCGGAGTTGGGCAACGGAGCGGAGGACTTCATCCGCGGCGCGGATGGTGTTCGAGTTCATCTCAAAGGCGCGCTGAACTCGGATCATGTTGATCAACTCGGTTGTCGGATCGACATTCGAGCTCTCGTAGTACCCCTGCAGGATGGTCCCGAAGGAATCGGTTCCGGCCTCACCTTCGATGGGTGGCCCGCTGGCATCGGTGTCGGCAAACAGGTTCTCGCCCAGCGACGAAAGTCCCCACGGGTTGACGAAGTTCGCAAGCGTCAACTGCCCGCCATCCTCGAGTTCCGCGACACCGGGACGCTTGATCAGGACCCGACCGCTCGAATCGATCTGAATGTCCTCAACGTCACCATCGATCGTGATCCCATCGGCCAGACGCCGGCCCTGATCGGTGGCGAGGACCAGTTCGCCGTCAGAGTTGAGTGCCAGTTGCCCCGCACGCGTGTAGGCGGTCCCGCTTGGGCTGCGCGCGTCTTCGACCTGAACCCTCAGGAATCCATTTCCCTGAATGTAGATATCCAGCTTGTTGCCCTTGATCGGGTTCCCCGCGGTGAAGTCGTACTCGGTGCCGGAGACCTTCACGCCAAGGCCGACCTGCAGGCCCGTTGGACGCTGATCGTCGTTGGCGTTGCGTACGCCCGGCTGGGATCGCTCGATATAGAGCAGATCCTGGAAGTTCGCGCGGCTCGCCTTGAACCCCGCCGTGTTCACGTTCGCCAGGTTGTTGGCGATGACATCGAGCGCGGTGTTGAGCGCCGACATTCCAGACGCTGCGGATTGGAGAGAGATGATTGCCATCGGGCAGGGTTCCTCTTCACATCAGTTGCAAACCGGCTTCACCCGGGGGGAGAGGCGTTGATCAATCAGCTAATGCGACCAAGCTGCGAGATCGCTCGCCCCGTCAGCTCATCGTGCATCGACATCATCCGCAGGCTTGCGCTCACCGCATTGGCCGCGCTCTGAACCGCCATCATCGCTCTGATGGGGTCGACCGCGGAGCCCTCGATAGCCTCCTGCACAATGGAGCCTCTTGCCGGAGCGCTGGACGCAAGAGCCGCGGCGGGCACATCAAAGCGATTCGCTCCCGCTTTGCGCAATGCCGTGCGATCGGCGATGTCGACAAAGGCCAGGCGGGCGACCTCGCGTCCCCCCTGCCGGATTGTGCCATCACCGTCGATGGCGATCTTCTGGCCCGGATCAAGCCTGATCGCGTTGTTCTGAGCATCCAGCACGGGGCTGCCGTCGGTCACGCTGACAAGTGTGCCGCGGGGGTCGAGCGTCATCCGGCCATCGCGCGTGTATCGAACCGTCTGAGTTCCGCCCACGCCGGCCCCACCTACCGCCAGGAATCCATCTCCCCGGATGGCAACATCGAGCGGCTTGCCCGTCGTTTCAATGGGCCCTTGCTCAAAGACCGTTCGGGTCGGTGCGAGGAGCACCCCCGCCCCAAGCCGCTCAAGCAGCTTATTCGAGGGAAGGTTGTACAGCCCATCCTCCACGCGGGCGGCCTCTCGAGGGACCGTCGCGCCCAAATCCATCTTGAAGCCGGTCGTGGTGACGTTCGCGAGGTTGTTCGCGGCGACATCCTGGCGGTGCATCGCCGCGAGAACGCCGGAAGCGCCGATGGCGTAGCCGTAGTTCATTGGCCCCCGCTTTCTGGTGCCGAAGAGCCCGATGTCTCGGGATCAGCAGGCGAGATGTGCGCCATATGAAGCGCGGCGGCTGCGCGGGCAAGCGCAATGAGTCGCAGGCCCAGCGCCTGATCTCGCGGTACGCGCTCGAGGAGCGCGGCGGGGATCGACGAGGAAGAGTCTTGAATTGCCGGAGAATCGGTGAAACACATGCGGCTGAAGCCCTCCGTTGCTGCGGAGAGACAAATCAAGCCGCGTGCCAACGTTGGTCAGGCCCGGCCGCTGCCGCACCCACCAGAAGACTTGCCGCACGGACAGCACGTCCCCAAGGACATTCCCGACCCGCCGCCGGAGGTCTTGGCGTTCGGAACGGACATAGCTCGCTTGAATACTCTCCCCTTGTTTTGGGGATCTTCAACGGGGGCGTCCGCCTCGGACATCGGCCGGAGGAGTTCCAGATGGGTGCCGTCCTGCTCGCAGACATACTCGTAGATGGGCATGTGTGGACTGTACGCTTACCCGGCGATCGTGCGGTTGTGCGGCGCGAGGGCGGCATTCACCGCTTTGAGGTGCTTTTCAAAGCCGGCGCGGCCCATGAGGCCAAACGTGGCCTGCTTGCCAAGCTCGACGGCGGGCTGGTCGTACGCATCGATGTTGAGCAGCAGCCCCGCGTAGGCGGTGACCATCTCCCAGAGGTAGATGAACTGCCCGACGTGGAAAGCGTCGATCTTGGGAAAGCGGATGGTCAGGTTCGGGCGCTGGGATTCGAGGAGGGCATACTCGGTGGCGCGCTTTTCGGCGAGCAGCAGCTCTGCCATGGTGCGGCCTTCGAGATAGTTCAGTGCCTCAACGCCCAGACCCTTGGGGATCGTGAGCCCTTGATGCGGGCCAAAGTCCGCCACTTCAAGGAACATGATCACCTTGTCGTTCGGGCCTTCTCGGTAGAGCTGCACCTGCGAGTGCTGGTCGGTGGTGCCCAGGGCCTTGACTGGCGTGAATCCGGCATAAACGGTGTCGCCGTTGAGCCCGGTCTTCTTCCCGAGCGATTCCGCCCAGAGCTGGCGGTACCAGTCCGCCATCAGGTAGAGCGCGTTGGCGTAAGGCATCATCACGTGGTTGGTCTTGCCCTTGCGTGTGCCGAGTTCCACCAGCAGGAACGCGAGCATCGCGGCGGGGTTCTTGTCGAGCTGCTCGCGGGTAGTCGGATCATCCATGCTGGCCGCGCCATCGACCAGCGCGTGGATGTCGATGCCGCACATGGCTGCCGAGAAGAGCCCGACGGGGGAAAGCACGCTGAATCGGCCGCCGACGCCATCGGGGACGGGGAGCGTGGCGTATCCCTCGGAATCGCAGATCTGCCGCATGGTCCCCTTGAACGGGTCGGTCACGGCGACGACGTGATCAGCACCTTTGCGACCGTGCTTTTTGAGCAGGTCTCGGATGATCATGAACTGGCCGGCTGTTTCGGCGGTTTCGCCGCTCTTGGAAACGACGTTGAAAACGGTGCGTTCGAGCTTGGGATCGGAGGCGAGGCAGAAGTCGATTACGGATGCGAAGTTCGCAGGGTCGACGTTGTCCACGACAAACAGCCGCGGCCCGTGTCGCTTGCCGGAGGGAAGCAGGTTGTGCGTCGGCGGGTTGAGCGCGGACTGCAGGGCGATGTTGCCCAGTGCCGAGCCGCCGATGCCCAGAACGACCAGGTTCTCGCAGCCACCGCCGGTCGCCGCAAAGCGTTGAACCAGTTTGAGGACTTCCCGGATGTGGTCAGCGCGCATCGGGTCGCGGTGGAGGTCTCGCCATCGCTCCCAGCCTGTGCCGCGACTGGAGTTGAGCTTCTTGGTCGCCGCGGCGATCGCCTTGGCGGGTTCACCGGTTGGGTGGAGCAGGTCCGCATCGAGGCCATGGGAGCCGACGCGGTCGGCGAGACAGTTGGCGTAGTCGAGTGTGAGCATGGGAGCAGGATACAAGGAATGTCGGATGGGGGAAG
>Ga0163144_10001393_pt1 | contig 57132 bp, 57 predicted proteins | sample OliLak19BULKMAT1_FD_123175 | JGI IMG/M metagenome (GOLD analysis project Ga0163144, IMG submission 123175) | Freshwater microbial mat bacterial communities from Lake Vanda, McMurdo Dry Valleys, Antarctica - Oligotrophic Lake LV.19.BULKMAT1 | ecosystem: Environmental > Aquatic > Freshwater >...
GGAAGTGATGGTGTTACAATTTTTCCGGCCACCGACCCGACTTTCATTATGCTGAACAGTGTTGGGACTTGCGTTACAGGTGTGGACGTGGGGACTAGCTTTTCGGGGCCAGCTGGTGGGCCAGCCTTTACCCCACCCGCGTTCATTGATTCTGGATTTTTTACTCCTTCGGCAGGCTGCGATTCTTCTATGACGGTGGAATTGAGTTTCTTGGGCACCGGCGGGGGTGACCAGTACGGCTTCACCGGTCGGTTTTCAGTCAACGAGGTTCCGGCCCCGGCTACGCTGGCCCTGTTGGGCGCGGGCGTGCTCGGACTCGCCGGGATGGCACGGCGCCGGACGAGATAAGCAGACCCTGCCGCGAACACGATTGAAGGTACAGCGCCCGGAAACGGGCGCTGTTTCTTTTTTGTGCCGCCGCAGGCAACAGGGAACCGCGCCGCCGCTAACGGCATCGAAAGGTCGTGGTGGCAGCCTTGCCGCAAGGTTTGCTGGACGGGCACAACAATTTCATGACCATACGCATCGCCGATTTCTACAAGCGCCGGCTGATGATCGAGGCGTTGCTGCGCTATTCCTACGATCTGTCGAAGCGACCGAACGGTGAGGCCATGCACCGGGACATCCTCGATCTGGCGTGGGAGATCGACGACCGGCTCGCGCTGGTGGTTGAGGCGGAACTCATTCACGAACGTGGCGACGCCAACTGAAGCGATCCTGCGTCAGCCCTCACCGTCATGGACCGCGTCGGTCATGTCCTCGAGCGCATCGTGGTCGACGATCTCGACCCCACCCTTGATCAGCTTCACCCAGCCCTGGCGCTGCCAATCCTGAAGCTGCTTGTTCGTGCTCTCGCGTGACATGCCGATCATCTGACCGAGTTCGCGCTGCGTGATCGCGACGCACAGGCTCGCCGCATCGCCATCGCGCTGCTCGTCCGCGAGCCGCAGCAGCGCCTTGGCCAGGCGCCCTTCCAGATGCAGGAACATCACGTCCTCCACCTGTTCGCTGGTGCGCCGCAGCCGGGCGCAGAGCAACTCCATGATCCGCAGCGCGAGGTCGGGATTGGCGCGCAGCAGCGGCACGAATTCCCGGCGATCCAGGACCAGAAGATCGCAATCCGTCATCGCGATCGCATCGGCGGTCCGCGGCCGCCCATCGAGCAGGGCGATCTCGCCGAAGACCTGACCGACGCGAATGATGTTCAGAACCGCTTCCTTGCCCTCGGCGGAGGGCACGCTGATCTTCACCTGCCCCTCGAGCACGGCCATCATGCCGCCGCCGGAATCGCCCTTGTGGAAGATCGTCGCCGCCTTGCGGAAGCGCTCGACCCTGGCATAGGCGACCAGCGCGTCGATATCGGCCGGCGGCAGATTGCCGAACAGCGGATGCCGCCCGAAGACGCTGCGCTTGTCGACGGGCGCGCCGTCGCTGCGCTTCTTCGCTCGTATCAGGTGGCCACGCGCCATCTTCGATTCCCTCGCCTCGACCGGATCATGACGCCCGCGCCGCGGCATCGCAACGCGCGCGGTGGTCGCTGTGACGGCCATCACCGCGAAACACTGGAGCGACGTGAAGCGGCTCACAAGGTCTGCGCGGCGCACCGCCTAGCCTTCGTGTCGTTACCTGAACCGACGCAGAGGGAGCCGTGACATGGAGATGACGTTGGACTTTCCCGCCGCCAGGACGACCGCATCGGCGCTCGCCGATCGCGAGCTGACGCCCGTGCTGGATCGCGCCGTGGCCGCGGCCGCGCGCGTGTTCGAGAGCCTTCCGCACGCCATTGCAGTGATCGACATTCGTGGCCGGCTGGTCGCGGCCAATAGCGCCGCGCGCCATCTGCCTGACTGTCTCTCGGCCATCGCTCGGGCCGGCGCGGAACTCATCGCGCGGTTGGAGATCGAGCCCGGTCCGGTCGGCCTGGCCGTGTCGCGCCCCAACAGCATGCTCTGGCTGGTCGCGGCTCGAATGGACGGCGAATCGGGCGACCGCGAGCTGTTCACGGTCACGGTGTGCGATGCGCTCGCACCCCACCCGATCACCGCGGGTGTCATCGCCCAGCTCTGCGGATTGACGCGCTGCGAAGCGACGGCCGCGCGGATGATCCTGCAGGGGGCGGCGCCGAAGACCATGGCCCGTGCGCTCGGCGTCTCGCTGGCCACGGTGAAGACGCATCTTCACCGCGTGTTCTCCAAGACCGGGGCTGCCGGACAGGCCGATCTGGCCCGCAGGCTGGCCCGGTTGCTGCCGCCGACCACGACCGACGCGCTGGCCAGCCCGCAATCGGGCACCAACCACGGCAGCGATCGCAAGCACGCTCAGTAACGCCGAACGCGGCGGTGGCCGAACGAAGCGGCTCGGCCACCGCCGCCAAGCCATCTGGGGAGACAGACAATGCCGACGACCCTCGATCCTCCCGCGGCGCCTTACCTCGCCAGCGCCGCCGGTGCCCTCGCCCTTGGCGTCTTCGCACTGGCTGCAACGGCGGGTAGCTCGACCGGTCCGCGCTGCGAAGCCACTGCGGCTGCAGCGACGAAAGCGCTTACGGCGATCATTGGCGACGAGTCCGTCCAGGCGCATTTTCTCGGCGCGCCACTCAGCATTGCCGTCGACCAGCTCGCCACGGCCCGACGCTATTGCGCCTATGGATGGGAGGCCGAAACGACGACGGTTTTCGAGAACCTTGCGGTGTCGATCGGCAATCTCCGCGCCGCGGGGGAGCGCCCTGCGCCCTGAGGTCCAGCTCCCGAGGCCTCGGGCGAAAGCGCGCTCGCGCCCCAGGTCGTAACTGCTCCCGGAACTCCCCGCCGCGCCGGGGTCCGGGAGCTTTTTTCTGCATTCACGCCAAGTGCGCTGTGAGCCTACCTCTTGCGACATGGCGCGCCATGGCCTACTCCCCAGGGCTACGGCATTCATCGATCCCTGTCAGCGAGTCGCAACGATGGCCATGTTTCGTAAGAGCGAGAGCAGCATTGCCGTCGGCGATCGGTTCATCGAAGCCAATCGCGAGAAGACGGAATGGATCGTCGAGTTCGTATTCACGGACCCGAACACTGTGCCCCATGCGCGGATGCGCAAGAATGACGACGCCACGGTTCAGCGCACCTTCGCCGTCGCCGTCCTGTTGAGTGATCCACGGTTTCGCCGCTCGCAACGCGCCGCCGCGATCGAGTAGGAATTTCAGGCTTCGAGCGCCTGGCCCTGCGATGGGGCCACATCGCGGATCTCGAATTGAACCCGCCGCGTCCCATTCCAGGTCTCGGCGCGAAGCTCGCCGGCGACATGGATCGGCGGTCCGTTTCGATTGAGCAGGAGCGCGCCGAGCGGGCCCTCCACCGCTCTGAACGCGATGCCGCGAATGCGCGCGCCGAAAGTATCGGCCAGCGTGCACCGCACATGCGCCTGGCCGACGACATCGGCCTGCACGACGCGCATGTCCGCGAGGACGAAACACGGGCTGGGATGACCGGATCCGTAAGGACCGGCTTGCTCCAGCAACTGACATAGATCCCACGTGGCGCCCCGGGCGCTGACCGCCGAGTCGATCGACAGCACCGCGCGAGACGGTGCAACCATGGTCGCCGCACGCGCGCTGAGAAAACCGCGGAGCGCCTCGATGTTCTCTCTTGCAACCGTGAAGCCAGCGGCCTGGCGGTGTCCGCCGCCGTCGATCAGAAGACCGTCCAGCCGCGCGGCGATGATCGCCGCGCCGAGATCGAACCCGCCGGCCGACCGCCCCGAGCCTTTGCCGCGCGCCTCGCTCAGACCGACGACGGCAGCCGGGACCTGGTAGCGCTCGGCGAGGCGGGCCGCCACGATCCCGATCACGCCGGGATGCCAGGACTCGCCCACGGCCAGGATGAAGGGGTCCGTCGGTCCATTGGCCGCGATCTGCGCCAAGGCCTGCGCCAACACGCCCTGCTCGATGGTCTGGCGCTCCCGGTTGAGCGCGTCCAGACGCGCCGCAAGATCGCGCGCCTCGATCGCATCCGACGTCGTGAGCAATCGCACGCCGAGGTCGGACTCCCCGACTCGCCCTCCCGCATTGACACGTGGGCCGAGCACGAAGCCGAGGTGGTATGTGCCTGGAGCTTCATTCAGCTTCGCCACGTCGGCCAGGGCTGCCAGCCCGATGCGGGTGCGCCTCGCCATGACGGTGATCCCCTGCCGCACGAATGCGCGGTTGAGTCCCTTGAGCGGCACCACATCGCAAACCGTCCCCAAGGCCACGATGTCCAGCGCCGCCATCAGGTCCGGCTCTGGGCGGTCCGCAAAATGCCCGCGGCCACGCAACACGCGCAGCAATGCAACGGCGAGAAGGAAGGCGACCCCTACCGCCGCGAGATGCCCATGCCCAACCGGCTCGTCCAGCCGATTGGGGTTGATGACCGCGAGTGCCTCCGGCAATCGCGCCTCGGCGGCGTGATGGTCGACCACGATGACGTCGAGACCGGCCTCACGCGCGGCCGCGAGCGGCGCGAAGGCGAGCGTGCCGCAATCGACGGTGACCACCACCCGCACACCGTCGGCGGCCAGACGCAGGAGGGCCGGCGCGTTGGGACCATAACCTTCCTTCAGCCGATCGGGGATGTAGACGCACACGCGCGCGCCGAGCTCCGCCAACACATCGCGCAGCAAGGCGGACGAGGTCGCCCCATCGACATCGTAGTCGCCGAAGATCGCGATCGCCTCGTCGCGCGCGATCGCGTCGGCGATTCTCGCGGCCGCGATATCCATGTCGCGGAACTGCGACGGATCAGGCAACAGATCACGCAGCTTCGGCGCGAGAAATTGCGCGGCGTCGACCGGCGCGACACCGCGTCCCGCGAGCACGCGTGCAACGGGCTCCGGTACACTCGCCATTTGTGCGATGGCGAGCGCATGACGATCATCCGGCGCACGCAACTCCCATCGCCGACCACCGAGTGACCGCTCGACGCCGAGAAAGGCGGGGGCGACGGGGCTCCCGCCCGCCATCGACTCAGAACTCCATCGGCTTACGATTGAGGTTGTGCGTCGCCTCGATCTTGCGCACCGTGCCGGTCTTCGAACGCATGATGATCGAGTGCGTCGACGCGCCGCCTGACCAGCGGCGCACGCCCTGAAGCAGCGAGCCGTCCGTGACACCTGTCGCGGCGAACATCACGTCGCCCTTGGCGAGCTCGAGCAGATCGTATTTGCGATTGAGATCCTTGATCCCCAGGCGATGCGCGCGCGCCTTCTCGTCGTCATTGCGAAACAACAGGCGGCCCTGGAACTGGCCGCCGATGCAGCGCAGCGCAGCCGCGGCGAGCACGCCTTCGGGCGCACCGCCCGAGCCGATATACATGTCCACGCCTGAGCCCGGCAGGGCGGTTGCGATCACGCCCGACACGTCGCCATCGGAGATCAGCATGATCCGCGCGCCGGCCTCGCGCACTTTCCTGATGAGCTCCGTATGTCGCGGTCGATCGAGGATGCAGACCACCAGGTCCGAGATCTCTGTCTTGGTCGCCTTCGCCAGGGCCTTCAGATTGTCGGACGGTGTGGCGTCGATATCCACGAGATGATCGGGCAATCCGCCGCCGACGGCGATCTTGTCCATGTACACGTCCGGCGCGTTCAAGAACCCTCCTGCCTCGGCCATCGCGATCACGGCGAGCGCATTGGGCCCGCCCTTGGCCGTGATCGTGGTGCCCTCGAGCGGATCAAGGGCGATGTCGACGCGCGGGCCGGTCCCCAGCCCGACCTTCTCGCCGATATAGAGCATCGGCGCCTCGTCGCGCTCGCCCTCGCCGATCACGACCACGCCCTCGATCGCCAGTGAATTCAGCGCGCGACGCATCGCGTCGACCGCGGCCTGATCGGCGGCTTTCTCGTCCCCACGGCCCATCAGTTTCGATGCCGACAGCGCTGCAGCTTCGGTCACGCGCACGACTTCGAGCGCGAGATTTCGGTCGAGGGGCTTTGGATCGGCCATGGGCGTCTGCTCTCGATTTGTTTCGGTTGAGCCATCGCCGGGACTCGGACAACGGCGGTCGCAGTATAGCCGGAGATTCTAAAGCGCTTCGATCCGGATCAGCCTGGGAGGTTCGAGCACGGCATCCAACGCTTCGATCCGGGAGAGCGCACGACGCATCGCGGCCTCTTCGGTGTCGTGGGTCGTGAGGACGACTGGCACCATCTCATCGGGACTGCGGCCGCGCTGCAGCATCGACTCGAGACTGACCTGCTCATCGCGCAATGCGGCCGTCACGTCGGCGATGACACCGGGCCGATCGCGCACCATCAACCGGATGTAATAGGCGCCGCGGTGCCGATCCATCGGCGCGGCAGGCGTCCTTGTAAGTTTTTTCGCTGGAACTGCGAATGTCATGGCAAGGCGCCCGCGCGCGATGTCCATGAGATCGGCGGCGACCGCCGATGCCGTTGGCCCCGCGCCCGCGCCACGCCCCTCGCTGACCACGCGGCCCACGAAATCGCCTTCCACGACGACCGCGTTGAAGACGTCCTCGACATGGGCGATGGGAGTCTCGAGTGGCACCATACAGGGGTGGACGCGCTGCTCGAGCCCCTGTTCAGTCATCCGGGCGAGGCCGAGCAGCTTGATGCGATAGCCGAGTTCGCCGGCGAACTGGATGTCGAGGGCGCCGACGTCGCGGATCCCTTCGACATGGATTCCCGCGAAGTCGACCTCCGTGCCGAAGGCAACGGCAGCGAGGATCGCGAGCTTGTGCGCGGCGTCGATCCCGTCGACGTCGAAACTCGGATCCGCCTCGGCATAGCCGAGCTTCTGCGCCTCGGCCAGGACCTCGCCGAACGGCCGTCCCGTGCGACGCATGTTCGTCAGGATGAAATTGCAGGTGCCGTTGAGAATGCCGTAGACGCGTTGCGCACGATTGGCCGCGAGGCCTTCACGCAGCAGCTTGATGATGGGGATGCCGCCGGCAACCGCGGCCTCGTAGGCGAGCACCACGCCGCGCGCTTCGGCGGCATGCGCGAGCGCTACGCCTGAATGCGCGAGCAACGCTTTGTTCGCGGTGACCACGTGCTTGCCGCGCGCGATCGCCGCATCGACCACGCGCCGCGCGATGCCGTCCACGCCGCCGATCAACTCGACGACGACATCGCATTGCGCCTGCTGCGCCATGGTCTCGGCATCGTCGTACCACGCGATCCCGCCGTGCGGGACACCGCGATCCTTATGCCGGTCGCGTGCGGATATGGCGCAGACGACGATGGGCCGTCCGCAGCGCGCCGCGATCGGCTCGGCATTGGCGGCGATGAGCTCGAGCAGCCCGCTTCCGACGGTTCCCAGCCCCGCGATCGCGACCCTCAGCGGCAAGGTCACGATGCGCTCGTCGACTGGCGCAGCTTCTGCGTCGGCGGCTCGGGGAGTGCATCGCCCTCCTGCAGGAAGGCCTTGATGGCCCGCGTCGCCTGGCGAATACGTTGCACATTCTCGACGAGCGCGAGGCGGACATGCCCGTCGCCGTACTCTCCGAAGCCGATCCCGGGACTCACCGCGACGCCGGCGCGCTGCAACAGCAGCTTCGAGAACTCCAGCGACCCGAGCTCGCGGAAACGCTCGGGGATCGGCGCCCACGCGAACATCGACGCCGGCGGGCTCGGCACCTGCCATCCCGCGAGGGCGAGACCTTGGATCAGCGCGTCGCGGCGCTGGCGATAGAGTTCACGGATCTCCGCGACGCAATCCTGCGGGCCATTCAGCGCGGCCACCGCAGCGACCTGAACCGGCGTGAACGCACCGTAATCCAGATAGCTCTTGATGCGCGCGAGCGCACTGACGAGCGTCCGATTGCCGACGGCGAAGCCGACGCGCCAACCCGGCATCGAATATGTCTTGCTCATCGAGGTGAACTCGATGGCGATGTCGCGCGCGCCGGGGATCTGCAGGATCGATGGCGGCGGCGCGTCGAAATAGATCTCGGCATAGGCGAGATCGGACAGGATCCAGATCTTGTGGAAGCGGCAGAACTCCACGATCTCGCGATAGAACTCAAGATCGACGATCTGCGCCGTCGGGTTGGAAGGAAAGCACAACACGAGGGCGAGCGGCGTGGGCACCGCGTGCTTGACGGCACGCTTGAGATTCGTGAGGAAATCCTCGTTATCGCCGATGGGCAGATGGCGGATCGACGCGCCCGCCATGATGAAACCATAGGGATGGATCGGGTAGCTGGGGTTGGGGACGAGGATGATGTCGCCAGGGCTGGTGATCGCCTGCGCGAGATTGGCGAGGCCCTCCTTGGATCCGAGCGTCACGATCGTCTCCGTCTCCGGATCGAGATCGACGCCGAACCGGCGGGCATAATAGGCGGCGTGCGCACGCCGCAGTCCCGGGATCCCCTTGGACATCGAATAACGATGGGCGCGTGGATCGTGGGCCGTCTCGACGAGCTTCTCCACGATATGCGCCGGCGTGGGTTGATCGGGGTTGCCCATCCCCAGATCGATGACGTCCTCATCGGCCGCGCGCGCACGCGCCTTAATCGTGTTCACCTCGGCGAACACGTAGGGCGGCAGGCGGCGGATACGGTAGAAATCGGCTGGAGACATCGCGAACTCCGTGAAGCGGCCGCGTTTTCTAGCGCTCCGGAGCGCCGGGGGCCACACTGATCTCGACCGCGCGTTCGCCGCTCAACCGCTCCGGCGCGGGCGTCAGGTCGATGCGCGTGCGCGGCACGCCCAGCCGCCCGAGCCGGTCCGCCGCCGCCAGCGCGGCCTGGGCGTCGCCTTCGAGCCGGAGCCGTGTGGTGCCCCGCCGCCCGAGCTCAGCCGCCTGACGCAGGGTCTGTTCGTCCTCCTCGGAAAAGGCGCCAATCGAGTCTGCGATGACAGTCCCCAGATAGCGCCCATCGCCGCCGGCCGCGCTACCCACCATCCCGCCGCGCAGGCCGGAATCGCGCGCCTGCGCCGCGTCGCGATCGCGGCCGAGGGTCGAGATCTCCCCCTCCCGCACCCGCGCCCCGATTCGGGCAGGCTTGCTCGGAACGGACGCCAGATTCGGATAGGGGCGGCCCTCGTCGGGTGGAAGGGCCACGCGCGCCGGTTCTTCCTCGGGCACGGCGCCGTCGAAAACCCTTGCGGCTGCGCGACTGACTTCCTTGCCGCGATCGAATATGTCGCCGCCATCCCCATCGCCGGCGCATCCGGCTAGCGCAAGCAGCACCGCGAGACAAAGGCCGGCGCGCCTCCGTCGCAGGGCCGTCTCACAGCGTCGAGATCTCTGAAAGCGCAAGCCAATTGCCCCTAGGAGTTAACCAAGGCTTCTTATAAGTAGGGCGTGATCGAGGGTCACGCGTCGAGGTGGAGCAGGCGTGAAACCGGTTCGATCCTGCTCCGGAGTTTAGGAACTGCGCAATGTCACAGCAATCCAAGCCTGGCGCGGCCGGCGCCAAGGATAATTCGGATCCGGCCGGCGCGGCGCCAGACGTGAAGCTACCCGATCCGGTTGAACTCGCGCGGACCATGGGGCAGATCGCCGAACGCAGCCAGAAGCTCGTGGCGGAGTTTGTCGCGCGTCAGCACGCCAAGCCGAGCATCGGCATGGGCGATCCCATGAACATCACCCAGGCGTTCCTCGATATGACGGCTCGGTTGATGGCCAATCCTGGCCAAATGGTCCAAGCGCAGATGACGCTTTGGCAGGATTACATGACGCTCTGGCAGAACACGACCCGCAGGATGCTGGGTCAGCCTGCGCAGCCGGTGGTCACGCCTTCGGCCGAAGATCGCCGGTTCAAGGACGCGGCTTGGGACGACAGTTACGTCTTCGATTACCTCAAGCAATCCTATCTGCTGACGGCACGGTGGATGCAGGAAACCGTCAAGCAGGTCGAGGGCCTCGACGACAAGACGGCCAAGAAGGTCGATTTCTATACGCGTCAATTCGTCGATGCCATGGCCCCCTCCAACTTCGCCGTCACGAATCCGGAAGTCGTGCGGGCGACGCTGGAAAGCGGCGGCGAGAACCTCGTCAAGGGGCTGCAGAATCTGCTGAGCGATCTTGAGCGTGGCGATGGACGCCTGATGATCAAGATGACCGACGAACAGGCGTTCAAGGTCGGCGAGAACATCGCGATCTCGCCCGGCAAGGTGGTCTTTCAGACGCCCCTGATGCAGCTGATCCAGTACACGCCGACGACGCCGAGCGTCATCAAGCGCCCGCTCCTGATCATGCCGCCCTGGATCAACAAGTTCTACATCCTCGATCTGCGCGAGAAGAACTCGTTCATCAAATGGGCCGTCGGTCAGGGCCACACGGTGTTCGTCGTCTCCTGGGTCAACCCGGACGGCGAGCTCGCGAACAAGAGCTTCGACGATTACATGGTCGAGGGTCCGCTCGCCGCGCTCGATGCGATCGAACGGCAGACCGGTGAGAAGGATTGCAACGTCATCGGCTATTGCCTCGGCGGCACGCTCCTGGCCTGCACGCTTTCCTATCTTGCGAGCAAGGGACAGGAGAGCCGCGTGGCATCGGCGACCTACCTCACGACGATGATCGATTTCACGGAGGCCGGCGAACTCAGCGTCTTCATCGACGAAGAGCAGCTGGCCGCGCTGGAAGAGCGCATGAACCAGAAGGGATTCCTCGAAGGCGCCGACATGGCGACGACCTTCAACATGCTGCGCGCCAACGATCTGATCTGGTCCTTCGTCGTCAACAACTACCTGCTCGGCAAGGATCCCTTCCCGTTCGACCTGCTCTATTGGAATTCAGATTCCACCCGCATGCCCGCGGCGATGCATTCGTTTTATCTGCGCAACATGTATCAGGACAACAAGCTCGCCACCGGCGACATCACCCTGCTCGACACCAAAATAGATCTGACTCGCATCAAGACACCGAGCTTCATACTGGCGACGCGCGAAGATCACATCGCGCCGTGGCGTTCCACCTTCGTGGCGACGCGTTTCTATCGCGGGCCCACGCAGTTCGTGCTCGCGGCCTCGGGTCACATCGCCGGCGTCGTGAACCCGCCGGCGGCCAAGAAATACAGCTATTGGACCAACGCCAAGAAAGCGAAGTCGCCGGATCTCTGGCTCGAGGGCGCTACCCAGCACGACGGATCCTGGTGGACCGAGTGGCAGCGCTGGATCGGCGAATTCAGCGGCGGCCAGACCGCACCGCGCGACCCTGCCAGCGGTCGGCTCAAACCGATCGAGGACGCGCCAGGCAGCTACGTCAGAGCTCGCGCCGCCTGAAACGTCCTCGCCCCCGAAGCCCGCGACCCCGCTTTGCCTCCGGCGCTGCGGCATCGCAGCAGGTTACCGTGCGCCGAGGCTTCAGAGTAACGATGGCGGTCTGATCCGCCCTGCCGAAGGAAAACTTGCTATGTCTGCATTCCCTCCCGAAGGACAAACCGTTGCGATCATCGGCGCGACTGGCGCCGTCGGCACCGAGATGGTGCGCGTCCTCCACGATCGCCGCTACCCCGTCAGGGAATTGCGCCTGCTCGCCTCCGCGCGCAGCGCCGACCGCAAGCTGCAAACGCCGTATGGCGAAATCGCGGTCAAGCCGTTCAGCCTCGAGGCGACCGCAGGTTGCGATCTCGTGCTGCTCGCGGTGTCGGGCGAATTCGCTAGGAAATGGGCGCCGAAGATCGCGGCGCAGGGCGCGACCGTGATCGATAATTCGAGCGCCTGGCGCTACGACCCCGAGATCCCGCTGGTGGTGCCGGAGATCAATGCGGCGGCCGCAATCGGCCACAGGCTGATCGCCAATCCGAATTGCACCACCGCCGTGCTCGTGGTGGCGTTGTGGCCCCTGCATCAGGCATTCGGGCTCCGGCGCGTGATCGTGTCCAGCTATCAGGCTACTTCCGGGGCCGGCGCCGAGGGCATGGATGAACTGGTTGCCGGCACCAAGGCGGTGCTGGCGGGCGAGAAGCACGTGAACAAGGTCTTCCAGTACCCGATCGCGTTCAACGTCATCCCCCATATCGATGTGTTCCAGCCCAACGGCTATACGAAGGAAGAAATGAAGGTCGTCTGGGAGAGCCGCAAGATCATGGGCCTTCCCGACCTCGCCGCGAGTTGCACCGCCGTGCGCATTCCCACCATGCGCGTCCATGCCGAGGCCGTGACGATCGAGTTCGACAAGGCGGTCACGCCGGAGGGCGCGCGTGCCGTGCTCGCCAAGGCGCCGGGCGTGAAGCTCGTCGATGATCCGGCGAAGAATCTCTATCCGCTGCCGCTCACGGCATCGGGCCAGTACGATGTCGAAGTCGGTCGCATTCGCCAGAGTCTCGTCTTCGGCGATCACGGCATCGATCTCTTCCTCGCCGGCGATCAGCTCCTCAAGGGCGCGGCTCTCAACGCCGTGCAGATCGCCGAGAGCCTGCTCGAACGCCGCAAGGCCGCTTGAAGATCAGGACCCGCGACATCCCCGCCCCGCGCGCGACGCGCTGGGCGGGGATCGTTTTCGGGCTGCGCTACGGCGCGCCGCTGATCGCGCTCGGCATTGGCGTGGACCTTCTGCTCCTATTGCTGAGCGCGCGATGATCAAGCTCCGCGAAGTCGACGCGGAGATCTGGGGTCATGCGCTGACCAGCGCGGCATTCGTGCCGCTGCAGCAATCATCGGCCTATGCGTCGGCCCTGGCGCGGCGCGGGCGTCTGATCCGCCGTTTCCTGATCGAGGACGAAGGACGCACCGCGCTCGGCATCCAGGCGGCGACGCGCCGCGTGATCGGGTTTTCGTTCATCACGACAGCACTGCGCGGTCCCTTCTCATTTTCCCCCGGAAGCGATCTCCCGCCCCTCGCCTTCGCGGCGACGGTCGCGGAGCTGCGCGCGCGCTGGCCGCATGCGCTGATCCTGTCGCCGGACTTCATCGCAAACGAAGCGACGCTGCGCGCCATGCGTGGGGCAGGTTTGCGGGAGATCGTCTCATCCCCGAGCGTCATCCAGGTCGATCTCGCCGGCGACGGCACCGAGATGCGAAAGCGCCTACAAGGAAAATGGCGCAATCGACTCGTCAAGGCCGAGGCCCAGGGCCTCAAGGTCGAAATCAAACGGGGCGGCGCCGCGCTCGCGTGGCTACTCGCCGCGCATACACGCCTCATGCGGACGAAACGCTTCAAGTCCCTCCCCGCGGAGTTCGTGCTCGACCTGGTCGCGACGAGCGCACGCCGCGACGTGTTCGTGATCGCGGTGGAGGCCAAAGCGCAGCCGCTCGCCGCCGCCCTCTTCCTGCGCCACGGCTCGGGCGCCACCTATGTCATCGCCGCCGCCGAGCCTGCCGGGCGCATCGCGCACGCCGGCAATCTCGCGCTGTGGCAGGGCTTGCGCGCCTTGCAGGACGCGGGCGTACGCATCTGCGATCTCGGCCAGGTCGATGGTGAGCGCGCCGCGGCGCTTGCGCATTTCAAGCTCGGCACCGGTGGACAGGCCATGCGCCTCTGCGGCACATGGACACCGTCCTGGCTCTGATCGCACGCGCCGCTATCATGGGATCGTCATGATCGGTCAATTCGAGATTCGCTGCCTCGGCTGCGCGCGCACGGCGCATACCCGTCGAGCCGCAAGCTGTGTTGCCTGCGGTGGGACGCTCGGATTTTCCTACGCACGACCACGTCGCTGGCCGACCAGTGCCGGCCGGTTGTGGGATTATGCCGAACTGTTGCCCATCGCTCCCGATATCGAGCCGGTCTCGCTGGGCGAAGGGGGCACGCCCCTGATCGCTGCCGCGCGGATGCCGGGGGCACGCGTGTTTTGGAAGAACGAAGCGGCGAACCCGACAGGCTCGCAGAAGGATCGCGCCCTTTCCGTCGCGATCACGCACGCCAAGGCGATCGCCGCACCGCGCATCGCCGTCGCATCGACTGGCAGTGTCGGCCTCGCCTGCGCGGCCTATAGCGCGCGGGCCGGGCTCCCCTGCCTGGTCTTGATGCCGCGGGGAACGCCGGCCGAGCGTCTCAAGCCGATGTTGGCCTTCGGCGCCACCGTTGCCGCAATCGACGCGAGCTTCGATGCGATCGAGATCCTGCTGCGCTCGCTCGACGACAGCTGGTTTCAAGCCAGCACGATTTCCTCGCTCAGCCCCTACCAGGCGGAAGGACCCAAGACCATCGCGTACGAAACCGTCGCCCAGCTCGGCGACGTGCCGGACTGGTTCGTGGTCCCGGTCGGTGGCGGCGGGACGCTTGCCGGAATCTGGCGCGGCTTTCAGGATCTGCACCGCATCGGGCGCATTTCGCGATTGCCGAAGATGGTGAGCGTGCAGACGCGGATCTTCAACGCGTTGGAGATTGCGATGACTCGCGGGCTGACGCGTTGGGATCAGCTCACCGCGATCGCAGCCGATGAGCAGCACGAGACGATCGCGCGCAATCTCAAGCACGGCGTGCCGCCCGATGCGCTCGGCGCCCTGGCGGCCTTGCGTGAGAGTAGTGGCTGCGCGATCTCGGTCGACGAGGCCGCGATCCGCAGCTGGCACGCGAAGCTCGCCGCCGAAGAGGGGATTTTCGCGGAACCGAGTTGCGCCGCCGCGCCGGCCGGCATCGAGCTTCTCGTGGCCAATGGCGCCATTGCGCCGAATGAGACGGTCGTTGCGCTGATCACCGGATCAGGCCTGCGCGAGCTTGGCGCCCTGCCGCCGCGCGATCCCTTGGCGCTTCCCGCCTCTGTCACGCCCAGCGATCTCGATCGCCTCGTTCCGCGCGCCTGATCGTCGCCGCCATCAACCCTGGAGGAACTTCACGTCATGATCCACGTCATCGCCACCATCGAACTCGAGCCTGGCACACGCGACGCCTTCCTCGTCGAGTTCAACAAGCTGATCAAGCCCGTCCATGCCGAGGATGGTTGCATCGAATACGGACCGGCCATCGATGCCGAGACGGATATCGCCGCCCAGGTGAAGAACGGCCCGAACATGGTCGTGGTCGTGGAAAAATGGCGGGATCTGCCGGCACTCAAGGCGCATTCGGTCGCGCCACACATGCAGGCCTATCGGCCTCGGGTGAAGGACTTCGTGATCTCGACAAAACTCCAGATCCTGCAGCCCGCGTGAGCCGCATCATCCAGTGAATGGTTCGGCCGTCGGCGAAGCATCGCCGGCGTGACTTGCGCGACGTTGCGCGCGATGTGCAAAGCAACTCCCCTCCTCGTCTTCGCGAGCGCCGTCCTGCTGCTGGCCGGCTTCGTGAAGGGCGTGCTCGGGCTCGGCCTGCCCACGATCGCGATCGGACTGCTCGGCATCGTGATGTCTGGCGGTGCGCTGGGTCCGGCGCTCAGGCGAAATGATCGAGCCAGCAATCGATCAGCCCGGCACCGACCTGTCGCGCGGCCACCGCATGGCGCGCGATCTCGGTCTCGACCTGCCATTGCCCCACGCGCTCGGCGATCTCCGCTGCGAATTGGGCGCTCCATTCACGAACGATGTCTTCGGTCGCTTCGACATGAAACTGGAAACCATACACCGCGCGGCCGATGCGAAACCCCTGCACCCGTGTCTGATCGCTGGTCGCGAGATGCACTGCCGATTCAGGCAATTCGACCGTGTCTTCGTGCCAGTGGAACATCGGGGTCGGCGCCTTCAGGCCGCGAAACACCGGATCCGCGGCCGCGTAATGGGTCGGGCTCACCGGGTGGTAGCCGAACTCGAGCGGCCGGCCGAGGATGTTGCGCCCACCAAGAGCACGCACGATGAGCTGCGAGCCCAGGCAAATGCCGAGCACCGGCTTGTCGGCGGCGGCGCTCGCACGGATCAGCTGCGCGACCTGCGGCAGATGCGCGAAGCGGTCATCCGCGAGCGCCGATTGCGCGCCGCCGAGAATGATCAGACCGTCATGTCCAGAGAGCGAGGCCGGCACCGGTTCGCCAGCGAATGCCTGCAGATGCGTGATCGCCGCGCCGCGGCTGCGGGCACGCTCGTCCACGAGGCCGAGCGGCGTGCCGTCCATATTCTCGACGACGAGCAAGCGCATCGCCGTCACCCCACACCGCTGGCTTTGTACTCGGCGGCAAGCGCCGCGTAGCGCTTCGGCGCGTCCATGATGTTGGCGCGCTCGTCCTCCGAGATCGGACGCATGAGCTTGGCCGGCGAACCGGCCCAGACTTCGCCTGATCTCACACGCTTGCCCGACGTCACCAGTGCGCCGGCGGCGACCATGGCGCCGTTCTCGATGACGACGCCATCCATGACGCAGGCTTTCATGCCGATGAACGCGCCGTCCTCGATGATGCAGCCATGGATCATCGCCATATGACCGATCAACACGTCGTTCCCGATGATGGTGGCGTGCTTGCGCGTGGTCACGTGGACGACGCTGCCATCCTGGATGTTGCTGCGCGCCCCGATGCGGATGAAGTTCACATCGCCGCGCAGGATCGTTCCGAACCACACGCTCGCGCCGGGGCCGATCTCCACGTCACCGATGATCGTCGCATTGGGCGCGAGCCAAGCCGTCGGATCGATCCGCGGCGCCACGCCGCGCCACGGCAGGATGAGCGGGTGACTCATGCGAGGCCGAGCATGAGGTCGAGATTCTGCACCGCCGCGCCGGACGCGCCCTTGCCGAGATTGTCGAGGCGAGTGACCAAGACCGCCTGGCCATGACGATCGCTGCCGAAGACGCGCAATTCCATGACGTTGGTATCGTTGAGCGCCTGCGGCTCCAGACGATCGTGCCCGCTCACCGCTGGATCGACCGGCACCACCTTCACGAAGGCGCTGCCGCGATAGCGATCGGTGAAGATCGCCACGAGATCGCGCGCCCGCGGCTTGCCTTGCAAAGTGTCGAGATGGAACGGCACGCTCACGAGCATGCCCTGACGATAATTTCCAACCGAGGGGATGAAGATCGGTCGCCGCGTGAGCCGCGCATAAAGCTGCAACTCCGGCAGATGCTTGTGCTCCATGCCGAGGCCATAGAGTTCGAAATCAGGCGCCTTGCCGCTCTCATAGGCCTCGATCATCGTCTTGCCGCCGCCCGAATAGCCGCTGACCGCGTTGACCGTGACGGGGTAGTCGACGGGAAGAACGCCGGCATCGACCAGCGGCCGCAACAGCGCGATGGCGCCCGTGGGATAGCAGCCGGGCACCGATACGCGCTTGGCCTTGCGGATCGCATCGACTTGTCCAGCCACGAGTTCCGGAAAACCGAATACCCAATCCGGCGCCACGCGGTGCGCCGTGCTCGCATCGAGAATGCGCGGCGCGGCATTGCCCAGGCCATCGGCGAGTGCGACCGTCTCGCGCGCGGCGGCGTCCGGGAGACAGAGGATGACGACGTCGACGGCCGCCATCATGTCGCGGCGCGCGTTCGGATCCTTGCGCAGATCGGACGCGATGCTCTTCACCGTGACGCCGGGATGCGCCGCCAGGCGCTGCCGGATCCCGAGACCGGTCGTTCCGGCTTCGCCATCGATGAAGATTGAGGGCGTGGACGAACTCATGGGCGAATCTCCTGACGCGAAAGCTCCGACGTGAAGGGCTGGGTCACTAAAACAAAAGGGCGCTCCGGTATGGAGCGCCCTCTGGTCCTGGACACGCCCCTGCCGGGGCTGACGCGAGACGGATCCGCGTCAGCGCTTGGAGAACTGGAAGCTACGTCGCGCCTTGGCACGCCCGTACTTCTTGCGTTCGACCACGCGGCTGTCGCGAGTCAGGAAGCCCACCTGCTTGAGGATCTTGCGCAGGCCCGGCTCGTAGAGCGTCAACGCCTTCGAGATGCCATGGCGCACCGCGCCGGCCTGACCCGAGAGCCCGCCGCCTACAACCGTGCAGTTCACGTCGAACTGGTTGAGCCGCTCGGAAACCAGGAACGGCTGCTGGATGATCATCCGAAGCACCGGCCGGGCGAAATACACCAGCGAGTCGCGGCCATTGATCGTGAACTTGCCCTTCCCGGCCTTCACCCAGACCCGCGCGATCGCATTCTTGCGCTTGCCGGTCGCGTAGGCGCGGCCGAGCGAGTCCTTTTGCGGCTCGGGCAGGGGTTGATCGGCAGTGGCGCCCTGCGCTGCCGCGACCGCCGCATTGGCCATCGCGAGATCCGCGAGGCTGCGCGTCCGGGTCAGCGTCGTGCCTGTCGTCTTTTCAGCCATGACGTCACGCGCTCCGCTTGTTCTTGGGGTTCATCTTAGCGACGTCGAGAACCACCGGGTTCTGCGCCAGATGCGGGTGTGTGGAACCCACGTAGACTTTGAGATTGGTCATCTGGCTACGCGCCAAAGGACTGTCCTTCTTCATCATGCGCTCGATGGCCCGCACGACCAGCTTGTGCGGCGACTTGCCGTCGAGCGTCTGCCTCGGCGTCCGCTCCTTGACGCCACCGGGGAAGCCCGTGTGGTAGTGGAAAATCTTGTCGTCCAGCTTGTTGCCGGTGAGGTGAACCTTCTCGGCGTTGATGATGACGACATTGTCACCGCAATCGACGTGCGGCGTGAAACTCGGCTTGTGCTTGCCCTTGAGGCGCATGGCGACGACCGAAGCGAGACGCCCGAGCACGACGCCGTCGGCATCGATCAGGATCCACTTCTTGTCCTTCGCCGCCGCGGCGGTGCTCATCGAATAGGTTTTCATCACTGTCGCAGCCCTGTCTGTCGTAGCCCTGGGTTCACGTCACGCCCCAATCTCATGGCCATTGGCCATGAAGCTCGAAACGGGATGCGCGAAGTATCCGACTCCAAGGCCGGCGTCAACGCATAAGAACGCCAGTCGCAGCGGAGTTTCCAGTGACGGTATTATTTTACCCCTTCGCCAAAGCGCAGTGTGACAGCACCCTGGAGGTCTAGCGTCGCGGCGGGATCGAATAGGTCCCCGTCACGTGAGCGACCGGTTCGACTTCCCCCTGGGAGCGAAGCGTCACCTCGGAGACGGCAAGGCGCTTGCCGAGCTTGAGGATCCGCCCCTCGGCGACCACGTCGCGGGGCCCCGGCTTGCGCAGGAAGTTGATGTTGAGCGCGGTCGTGACCGCCAGCTCGACGCGTCCGATCATCGACAACGTCACGGCGTACATCGCGTAATCGGCAAGCGCCATCAGCACCGGCCCGGCGATCGTTCCACCTGGCCGCATGAAGTTGCTATGGTACGGCGCGCGCGCGATCACGTGTCCATAGTTCAATGCATCAAGACAAAGCCCCATCTGCACGGCGATCGGCAGTTCTGCGGCGACGATGGCGTCGAACTCTTCGCGCGTCAGGCGTGGGTCCAGCTGCATGTACATCCTTTCGGCTTGAATTCGCACCCTACCGGCCTGCAAATACCGCCGAAAGCGAATGCGCACCAGCACGTCGCCCGTAGGAGATCGCCGATGACCGCCCTCCCCGCGAGATCTGCCGAAACCGCGCTGGCGTTGCGCGAGGACGCGCTTGGCGTCGCGACGTTGAGCTTGAATCGTCCTGCCGCCTACAACGCGCTTTCGTCCGAATTGATGGCGGCCTTGCTGCGCGAATTGCGCGCCGTCGCAGCAGACGACCAGGTGAAGGTCGTCGTGCTCGCCGGCGCCGGCAAAGGGTTCTGCGCCGGCCATGATCTGCGAGAACTGCGCAGCCATGCGGATCGCGGATTCTACGAGAAGATCTTCACGCAATGCTCCGAGCTCATGCTCGCGATCGTCGGGCTGCCCAAACCCGTGATCGCGCGCGTGCATGGCGTCGCCACTGCGGCGGGTTGTCAGCTCGTCGCAAGCTGCGACCTCGCGGTGGCGGCCCAGAGCGCGCGGTTCGGGACACCGGGCGTAAATATCGGGCTGTTCTGTTCGACCCCGATGGTCGCCTTGACGCGTGCGGTCGGTCGCAAAGCCGCCATGCGCATGCTCCTGACTGGAGAATTGATGGATGCGCCGGAGGCGCAGCGGCAAGGATTGATCAACGACGTCGTGCCCGATGCCGCGCTGGTCGGTGCGACTCTGAAGCTCGCGCAGGACATTGCCAGCAAGTCGCCTCTCACCCTGGCTATCGGCAAGGAGGCCTTCTATCGCCAAGCGGAGATGGGGCTCGCCGATGCCTACCGCTATGCAAGCGAGGTGATGACGCGCAACATGCTGGCGCGCGACGCCGAGATCGGCATCGATGCCTTCCTTCACAAAGCCGCGCCCGTCTGGTGCGGGCGATGAGTGCGACCGCGGTGAACCACGATGCCTATCCAGACGCTTACATCCGCACGATCCTGCGCGACGTGCGCGTGATCGCGATGGTCGGCGCCTCCCCGAATTGGAATCGGCCAAGCAATTTCGCGATGAAGTATCTGCAGAACAAAGGCTATCGCGTGATCCCGGTGAACCCGGCCGCAATGGGCCAGGAGATCCTCGGCGAGAAGGTCTACGCGACGCTCGAGGACGTGCCGGTGAAGATCGACATGGTCGACATCTTCCGCAACAGCGAGGCTGCCGGACCGATCACGGATGCCGCGATCGCGCTGAAGGCGCCGGTCGTGTGGATGCAGCTCGGCGTGCGCAACGAGGCGGCCGCTTTGCGTGCGGAGGCCGCGGGCATCAAGGTGGTGATGGATCGCTGCCCGAAGATCGAATACGGCCGCCTCAGCGGCGAGCTTTCCTGGGGCGGCATCAACTCCGGCGTGATTTCATCGAAGCGTCGGCAGTCGCTGCGCTGAATCCACCTGCGACACCGCCGCCCATCGCATTCAGCGCCGGGGCCGGTGATAAATCACGCTCATGACCCCACTCCTGATTTCCACCGGCGTCGTCGCGCTCGCCGAGATCGGCGACAAGACGCAGCTGCTGGCGCTCGTGCTCGCCGGCCGATTCCGTCGCCCCTGGCCGATCGTGATCGGAATTCTGCTCGCTACCCTCGCCAATCATGGCCTCGCCGGCCTGGCTGGCGCATGGTCGGCGCAACTCCTGGACGGTCCGTGGCTGCGCTGGATCGTCGCCGCCTCTTTCCTCGGCGTCGGTATCTGGGCGCTCATCCCCGACCGGTTCGATGACGATGGCAAGGATGGCGACGCGCCACGCTACGGCGCGTTCCTGACCACGCTCGTCGCGTTCTTTCTGGTCGAGATCGGCGACAAGACGCAGATCGCGACCGTCGCGCTCGGCGCCCGGTTTCAGGCCGATGTGGTGAGCGTGGTGATCGGCACCACGATCGGCATGATGCTCGCCAATACTCCGGCGGTCTGGCTCGGCGAAAAAATGGCGCATCGGCTGCCGCTCAAGCCGATCCGCATTGCCGCCGCCGGCGTGTTCGTCGTGCTGGGGCTGCTCGCCCTCACCGGCATCGGCACGCGATAGCGCCGCTGTCGCGGCCGCGCCGCCACGTGCTATGCGATTCCTTCGCGCCCGCCCCTCGAGGATTTCCCATGGCTGACGAGACCGATGACCGCCCCGACCGTCCCTACGGCTTCGAGACGCGTGCCGTGCATGCCGGCGCCGGGCCCGACCCGACCACCGGCGCACGCAACGTCCCGATCTTCCAGACGACTTCCTACGTCTTCGAGGATGTCGACCATGCGGCATCGCTCTTCAACCTGCAGGATTTCGGCTACGTCTACTCGCGGCTCGGCAACCCAACGGTCTCCGCGCTCGAAGAACGCGTCGCCAGCCTCGAGGGCGGTCGGGGCGCGGTCGCCGCGGCGTCGGGCCATGCCGCACAGCTCCTCGCCTTCTTCACGATCATGGAGCCGGGCGACGAGTTCGTCGCGTCGCGCAATCTCTATGGCGGCTCGATCACGCAATTCACGCATTCCTTCAAGAAATTCGGCTGGAAGGTGAATTTCGTCGATCCCACCGATCCCGAGGATTTTCGCCGCGCCATCACGGCGAAGACCAAGGCGATATTCCTTGAAGTCCTCGCCAATCCTGGCGGCCTGGTGGTGGACATCGAGCCGATCGCGCGCATCGCCCACGAGGCTGGCATTCTCTTGATGGTCGACAACACGATGGCCTCGCCCTATCTGCTCCGTCCCTTCGAATGGGGCGCCGACATCGTCATCCACTCCACGACGAAGTTCCTTTCAGGCCATGGCACATCGATGGGCGGCGTGGTGGTCGAGAGCGGGCGCTTCGACTGGGCGCGCAGCGCCGACAAATACCCGTCACTGACCAAGCCCGACCCGGCCTATCACGGCCTGACCTTCGCGGAGACCTTCGGCGATTTCTGCTTCACGATGAAGACGCGGGCCGTCGGGCTGCGCGATCTCGGACCGACAATGGCGCCGATGAACGCGTTCATGACATTGACCGGAATCGAGACGCTGCATCTGCGCATGCAGCGCCATTGCGCCAATGCGCTGACGGTCGCGCAGTTCCTCGAAAGTCATCCGGCCGTCGCCTGGGTCTCCCATGCCGGGCTGCAGTCGAGCCCGTCCCATCAACTCGCCAAGAAATATCTGCCGCGTGGCTGCGGCGCGGTGTTCACCTTCGGGCTCAAGGGCGGGTTCGATGCAGGGGTCAAGGTCGTCGAGGGCGTGGAGTTGCTCTCTCACCTCGCCAATATCGGCGACACGCGCTCGCTGATCATCCACCCCGCCTCGACGACGCATCGCCAGCTGACGGCCGAACAGCAGATCAAGGCTGGCGCCGGCCCCGACGTCATCCGGCTGTCGATCGGCATCGAGAGCGTCGACGACATCATCGCCGATCTCGATCGCGCCTTGGCGAAAGCCTGAGCTATTCGGCAGGCGCGGCGCGCGCCTGGGGAGCGACGGCCTGCGCTTCACCGTTCGGCAGCATCGCCGCGCCGATCATCGCGATCGTCGCCAGGGCGCTCATCAGGATGAACAGCCAGTAGAAGCCACCGGTCGCTTCGTACATCCACGCGATCAACGGAATCGAACTCGCGGAGACGCCGAGCGCGAGAACGAATTTCGCGCCATAGCCCGTACCCTGCCAACGCCCGGGCGTGTAATACGCCAACATCTTGTTCTCCGCCGGACCGCCCAAGGTGCCGATGAACACCATGATGATCGTCGCGATCAGCAGCGGCCAGGACTCGAGATAGGCGGCAAGCAGGAGGAACGGCGCCTGCAGCACGAACGACGCCAGATAGAGGCGCTGCATCTGGAAGCGATCCGCCAGCCAACCACTCACCGGCATGGCCGCGCCCGCGCAGAGATAGACGAGCCCGACGAGCCCGCCAATTCCGAATGCGCCCAGCGAGGACGTGTCGCCCAGACGATCGCCGAAGAGCTTCGGAAGCATGATCGAGAAGGATTGGTAGACCATGGCGCCGCAGGTCATCGTCACGGAGAGCAGGAAGAAGGCGCGGATCATCTCGCGCCGTGGCGGCGGCGGCGGCGCGGATATCGACATCGCCGGGGCCTCGACCAGCATCCCCATCCGCCACGACGCCAGCAAACCGAAACCGATCAGCACGGTGATGCTGCCGGGCAGAATGAAGGCCACGCGCCACGACCACCATTGGCAGAGCGCGCCCGCGATCAACGGCCCCAACGCCACACCGATCGAGCCGAACATGCCGTTCCAGCCCAACGCGCGGCCGCGATCGAGTGACGTGCGCACCAGCCAGGCCATGCCCACGGGATGATAGATCGCGGCGAAGAAACCGATGCCCGCGAGTCCGACCGCCAGGTGGAAGGGCGTCGTCGCCAGACCTGTGAAGATCGCGGCCGTGCCGGTCCCCAGGAAATAGATCGCCATCATGCCGAGCGTCGACCAGCGATCCGCTAACCAGCCCGCCGGCAGCGCCGCGAGTCCGAACAGAATCTGGCCGACCAGCATCAAGCCGATCAGCTCACCGTAGCTGCGCCCCCATTCCTTCTCGAGCACGATGACGATCGTCGGATAGAGCAGCGTCAGGATGTGATCGAGACTATGCCCGACATTGGTGAAGCCCTGCGCGAGTGCAGGCGATGCGCGTTTCATCGCGTGATTTTCGACCGCGCACCGCGCGGCGTCCATTGTTTCCTGGACGCAACAAGTCTGTCGCCTGCGCAGAGCTGGTCAATCCCCGGTATCGCCGGTAAGCGTGATGGCCTGCACTCATTCCCCTGGAGGAGCCACGATGACGACCAAGGTTCTGATCGCCTTCTACTCCCGCAACGGTTCGACCGAAGCGCTCGCCAAGGCCTTCGCTGAAGGCGTCACGGGCGCCGGCGGCGAAGCTCGACTGCGCCGCGCACCCGACATCGTCGCGCCTGCCGTCATGGCGAGCGTGCCGGGTTGGAAAGAAAACGCCGCACGCATGGACGCCGCCTATGGCCCTCCGACGGCAGCCGACGCCGAATGGGCCGATGCCATCGTGTTCGGAACGCCCACGCGCTTCGGCAATGTCTCGACGGAATTGAAGGCGTATATCGACTCTCTCGGTGGCCTGTGGTTCCAGGGCAAGCTCAACGGCAAGGCCGGCGCTGTGATCGTGTCGACTCAGACCATGCATGGCGGCAACGAGGTCACGGCGCTCACGCTCTACGCGCCGATGGCGCATCTCGGCCTCATCATCGTGCCGGCCGGCTACGTCGATCCGGCGCTGTTCAGGGCCGGTACGCCCTACGGCGCATCGACCGTGTCGGGGGACAACCAGCCGCCAAGTGCCGACGAAGTCGCCGTCGCGAAAATTCACGGCGCCCGCGTCACCAAGATCGCCACCGCCATCCGCGCCTGAAGCGAGACGATCCTCATCGCCACCATGGCCGTGGCGATGAGGTGCGCTCGTCATCTGACAGCGCGATGTTCCGGACGTGTTCTCTTTCGCCAGGGAACGCGGCGGACTAGTGTCCGCCGCCCTTAACGAGAATGCGCGACAGCGCCGAAGGCGAAGAGTCCGATGTCGATCAAGTCAGGCGATCCGATTCCGTTTCCGCTGCGGCGCAAGCTGGTGCCGGAGATCGCGCCGCGGACGAGAGGTCGTCCACGCAGCCTCGCAACGGCGCCGGGCCTGCCCACGCCGGCGCAACTCGACTGGCTCCTGCGCGGCACGACTCAGCCCGGCGGCAAGCTGCCGCTCTTCTATGATGATGGAAGACGCGTCGATCCGCGCACGGTGCGCTCCTGCCTCGATCAAGGCTGGTGCGAGCCTTGGTTCGACAATCCGTTGAAGCCGGACTGGCTCGTCTGCAAGCTGACGCTCGCAGGCCGCGCCGTCGCGAGCGCCGACGAGGCGTGAGCGCGCCCGCAGCGCAAGCCGGCGCGCCGATGCGCGCCGTCCTGACCTGCTTCCTGCCTTTCGCCGTCGGCTATCTGCTCTCCTACGTCTATCGCACGGTCAATGCCGTCGTCGGCCCGCGGCTTGCCGGCGAACTCGGCATCGATGTCGCCGCGCTGGGAGTCCTGACGAGCGCCTATTTCGCGGGCTTCGTGCTGTTGCAGATTCCCGCAGGCGTGCTGCTCGACCGCTATGGGCCGCGCCGCGTCCAGGCCGTGCTCCTGATCTTCGCCGCCGCCGGCGCCATGGCGTTCGCAACGAGCACCACGCTGACGAGTCTTGCGCTGTCGCGCGGCTTGATCGGTGTCGGCGTCGCGACCTGCCTGATGTCCGGATTCAAGGCCAACACGCTGTTCTGGCCCGCCGAGCGGCTCGGCTTTGCCAATGGCGTGTTGATGGCCTTCGCCGGCATCGGCGGCGCACTCGGTACCCTGCCGGTGACATGGCTCGCCGATGCCGTCGGCTGGCGCGGCGTGTTCTGGTGCCTTGCTTCATGCACGCTGGTGCTCTCCGCGATCGTCTGGTTCGTCGTTCCGGATCGCCGCCAGCCGGGCGCGCTGGACCTCGCCGAGGCGCTCGACGGTGTGCGGCGCATCTTCACATCGCGCCAATTCTGGTACGTCGTGCCGCTTTCCGCCGTAACGCAGTCGGTATTCCAGGCGTATCACACGCTGTGGACTGCGCCCTGGCTGATCGATGTCGCCGGCGTCGCGCCGCGCGACGTGCCCGTCGCGATGCTCATCGTGGTGCTCGGCATCATCCCCGGTTATCTGATCAGCGGCTATGTCACCGACACGCTGGCTCGACGCGGCGTCGACAAGGGCAAACTCTTCGCCGCCTACACGGCCGCGTTCATCCTTTTGCAAGGCGTGCTCGTTTCGGGACCGAGTCACGGCGCCATCGCGCTGTGGGTCGGCTATGTCGTGCTCGGGACCGGCAGCGTGATCGCCTATGTCATTCTGACGCCGATGTTCCCGACGGAACTGAGCGGCCGCCTCAACACGGCGATCAATCTCGTCGTGTTCCTGGTCGCCTTCATCATCCAGGCATCGATCGGACATGCATTGCTGTGGTCGCAGCAATTCCTCGGCATCAGCCGCGCCGGCGCGCATGGCGTGGTGCTCGGCAGCCTCGTCGCGCTCCAGATCGCGATGTGGCTCTGGTACGTCGCGCGGCCGCGCGTGCCCCTTGCTGATGCGCCATGAACGGTGGACTCGTCACACGGCTAGCCGTTTGCTTCCTGCCCTTCGCGGCCGGCTATCTTATGAGCTACCTGCTGCGTGGAACGAACGCGGTGATCGCGCCGCAGCTCGCGGACGAGTTCGGCCTCGCGCCAGCCGACCTCGGTGTCCTGACCTCGGTCTATTTCGCGGCCTTCGCGGCCGCGCAGATTCCGCTCGGCGTCCTGCTGGATCGCTACGGACCGCGACGCGTGAACGCGACGCTGTTCGTGATCGCCGCAACCGGTGCGCTTCTCTTCGCGCAGGCGCATTCAACCGCCACCTTGGCGATCGGCCGCGGCCTCATCGGGCTCGGCGTCTGCGGCGGCCTGATGTCGGGCTTCAAGGCCAATACGCTGTACTGGCCGCCTGAGAAGCTGGTGCTGATGAACGGCTTATTGCTCGCGGCAGGCGGCGTCGGCGCCGCGCTCTCGACCTTGCCGCTGCAATGGCTGCTCGGCTTCATCGAGTGGCGCAGCGCGATGACATTGCTCGCCGGCGCGAGCCTCGCCGTCGCGGGGTTCATCTTCGTCGCGGCGCCCGAGCGCGGCGGCGGCGGCGAACTCGCCCTCGCCGATCAGCTCGCCGGCGTGCGCCGCGTCTTCGCGTCGACCCTGTTCTGGCGCGTGATGCCCGTTGCCGTGCTGACCCATGGCATGTTCCTCGCCTATCAGAGCCTGTGGGCGGCGCCGTGGTTGCAGCAGGTCGCGGGGCTCGACGCACCCGCGCGCGCTGTCATCCTTCTCGTGATCTCCTGTTCGATCATCGCGGGCCACGTGCTCGGGGGCATCGGCGTCGCGCCGCTCGTGCGCAGAGGCGTCGGCAAGGGCCGCATCCTCGCGGCCTTCATCCTCGCGTTCATGCTCGCCGAGATTCCGATCGCCCTCGGCATCACGACCGCGCTGCCGCTGCTCTGGTTCCTCTTCACCCTGTTCGGCTGCGCGACGATCTACAGCTACACGATCCTCACCCAGGCCTTCCCCGCCGGCATGGCCGGCCGCGTGAACACCGCGCTCAACGTCTCCGTCTTCACCGGCGCCTTCGCGCTGCAGGCCCTGGTCGGCTGGGCCATCGAAGCCCTGCAATCCCTCACCGCCTGGGACCCCGGCACCGCCCACCGCGCCGTGATCGCGCTCGTGATGGTCCTGCAGGCGGTCGCTTTCGCTTGGTTCTGGAGCGCGCGCGAAGGGCGCGACGCGTGAGGCCTTGCGCGCCGTCGTCCTAGACCGGCGGCCCATATAACTGCCGCGCCCGCGCTTCGAACGCCGCCACCATGCGTTTGGTGGCTTCGTTGAAGAGGACGCCGATGACGGATTGCAGGAGCTTCGAGCGGAATTCGAAGTCGACGTAGAAGTCGATCAGCGTGCCGCCGGTCGGAAGTTCCGCGGAGGGCGGGGCGGGCTCGAAGCTCCAATGATTGGTGAGATGCTTGAACGGACCTTCTGCGTACCAGACGTTGATGCGTCGCGTCGGTTCGAGCTCGACGTTCGAGGTGAAGTGCTCGCGGAACATCTTGAAGCCGATCACGAGATCCGCGATCAGGACGTTGCCATCGCGCTTGCGGATCCGCGATGCCAGGCACCAGGGCAAGAACTCGGGGTAACGCTCGACCTGGGCGACGAGATCGAAGAGCTGCTGAGGTGAATAGGGCAACAGCCGCTTTTCGGCGTGGGTGGGCATCGGAGGGATCGACCGCGGAGACGCAAGGGAAGGCAGAGATATCGTGTCGAACTATAGGCGTGCCGCTTCTTGCTGCGCCAACCCCATTCGCCGTCTCGCCGCGCCTAACGCAGCGCCGAGACCTGCGCCGCGCGCGCCGCCTGCAGGCGTTGGAAATCCGCGTCGGCATGATACGAGGACCGCGTCAGCGGGCTCGACGAGACGAGCAGGAAGCCCTTCGCCAACGCCATCGTCTTGTAGGCTTCGAACTCGTCGGGCGTCACGAAGCGCGCGACGGCGGCGTGCTTGGGCGTGGGCTGCAGATATTGGCCGATGGTCAGGAAATCGACATCGGCAGAACGCAGATCGTCCATCACCTGGCTGATTTCGGTGCGCTCCTCGCCGAGCCCGACCATGATGCCGGATTTCGTGAACATCGATGCGTCCAGTTCCTTCACCCGCTGCAATAGGCGCAGGCTGTGGAAGTATCGCGCCCCCGGGCGGATCGTCGGATAGAGCCGCGGCACGGTCTCGAGATTGTGGTTGTAGACATCCGGCCGCGCCGCCACGATTTTCTCGAGTGCGCCATCCTTGCGCAGGAAATCCGGCGTCAGGATCTCGATCGTCGTCCCAGGCGAACGTGCGCGGATCTCCTCGATCGTGCGCACGAACTGCATCGCCCCTCCGTCGCCGAGATCGTCGCGATCGACGGAGGTGATCACGATGTGCGCCATGCCCAGGCCGGCCACCGCCTTGGCCGTGTTCTCCGGCTCATGCGGGTCGAGCTGGTCGGGCTTGCCGGTCGCCACGTTGCAGAACGCGCATGCCCGCGTGCACACGGCGCCGAGGATCATCACCGTCGCGTGCTTCTTCTTCCAACACTCGCCGATGTTCGGGCAGGCGGCTTCCTCGCAGACCGTGACGAGATTGAGATCGCGCATCAGCTTGCGCGTCTCGTGATACTCGACGCTGGTCGGCGCCTTGACGCGGATCCATTCCGGCTTGCGCTGGATCGGATTGTCCGGTCGATGCGCCTTCTCCGGATGCCGGAGGGCGGCGCGCTCTGCCTTGGTCAGATCGGGTGCATCATCCATGACGATCAGAAGTGGATCGCGCGGCCGTAGGCGTCAAGCACGCTCTCATGCATCATTTCGGAGAGCGTCGGATGCGGGAACACCGTGTGCATCAGTTCGACCTCGGTGGTCTCCAGCGTCTTGGCGATGCCGTAGCCCTGGATCAACTCGGTGACTTCCGCGCCGATCATGTGCGCGCCGAGCAATTCTCCGGTCTTGGCATCGAAGATCGTCTTCACGAGACCTTCAGGCTCCCCCAGCGCGATCGCCTTGCCGTTGCCGAGATAGGGAAAGCGACCGACGCGGATCTCGCGCCCCTCCGCCTTCGCCTTCGCTTCGGTCATGCCGACGGATGCGACCTGCGGCATGCAATAGGTGCAGCCGGGAATGTTCGACACGTCGAGTGGGTGAACACCCTTGATGCCCACAAGCTTCTCCACACAGACCACGCCTTCGTGGCTCGCCTTGTGCGCGAGCCAGGGCGGCCCGGTGAGATCGCCGATCGCGTAGACTCCCGGCTCACCCGTCGCCCCATACCCGTCGGTCACCACGTGCGTCTTCTCGACCTTCACCTTCGTGCCTTCGAGACCGAGATTCTCGAAATTGCCGACGATGCCGACCGCGGAGATCACGACTTCCACAGTGATCTCCAGAGTCTTGCCGGCCTGCTCGACGAGCGCGGTGACGCTGTCGGCGCCCTTCTTCAAACTCTTCACGCTCGCAGAGGTGAGGATCTTCATGCCCTGCTTCTCGAACGCCTTCTTCGCGAAGGCGCTGATCTCCTCGTCCTCGACCGGCAGGACGCGGTCCATCACCTCGACGACAGTCACCTCGGCGCCGAGATTGCGATAGAACGAGGCAAACTCGATGCCGATTGCGCCCGATCCGATCACCAGCAGCGATTTCGGCATCGTCGGCGGCACCATCGCTTCCTTGTAGGTCCACACACGCTTGGGATCCGGCTCGAATCCCGGCAGCACCCGCGCCCGCGCGCCGGTGGCGAGGATGACATTCTTGGCGACGAGATCCGCGACCGGCTTGCCGTCCTTCGCGACCACGACCTTGCGCACGCCGCCCGCGCCGATACCGGCGAGCTTGCCCTGACCGTCGAAGACCGTGACCTTGTTCTTCCTGAGCAGATGTTTCACGCCGCCGGACAGCTGTCCTGCCACGGCGCGCGACCGCTTCACGATCTTGCCGATATCGAAACTGATGTTCGACGCTGAGAAGCCGTAGGCGTCGAGATGATGCAGGAGATGATTGATCTCCGATGAACGCAGCAGGGCCTTGGTCGGAATGCAGCCCCAGTTGAGGCAGATACCTCCGAGATGCTCACGCTCGACCAGCGCCACATTCATCTTCAACTGCGCGGCGCGGATCGCAGCTACGTAGCCGCCCGGCCCGCCGCCGACGACGATCAGATCGAAACTCTGCTCAGCCATCTGTGTTCTCCTAGAGCAGCATCGCGAGGGGATCTTCGATGATCTTCTTGAAGGCCGCGATGAATTCCGCGCCGACCACGCCGTCGACGACGCGGTGATCGACCGAGAGCGAGCAGGTCATGACGGTGGCGATCGCCAGCGCGCCGTTCTTGACGACGGGACGCTGCTCGCCCGCGCCAATGGCGAGGATGCAGCCTTGCGGCGGATTGATCACCGCCTCGAACTGCTTGATGCCGAACATGCCGAGATTGGAGATCGAGAAAGTTCCGCCCTGGAATTCCTCGGGCTTGAGCTTGCCCTCCTTGGCCCGCGCCGCGAGGTCCTTCATCTCATTCGAGATCTGCACGAGCCCCTTCTGATCGGCCCTGCGGATGATCGGCGTGATCAAGCCGCCGGGGATCGCGACCGCGACGGAAATGTCGACATTCTCCCAGATCAGCATGCCCTCATCGGAGAACGATGCGTTGGCATTGGGAACCTGACGCAGCGCAACGGCAACCGATTTGATGATGAAGTCGTTGACCGAGAGCTTGAATGCGCCGGGGCCCTTCTCCGGGCTCTTGGCGTTGAGCGCGGCGCGACCGGCGAGCAGCTTGTCGATCTCGCAATCGATGGTCAGATAGAAATGCGGGACCTGCTGCTTGGACTCCGTGAGACGCCGCGCGATGACACGGCGCATCGTCGTCAGCGGTATCAGCTTGTGCGGGCCGATCGCGGCGAGCGCCGCGGAAGCGACCGGCATCGGCGTGGGCGCGACGGCTGAAGCCGCGACAGGCGACATTGCCGGCGCCTTGCGCGCCGAGCCGCCCGCGAGCGCCGCGTCGATATCGGCCTTTACGATCCTGCCACTCGGACCGGAGCCCTTGATGGCGCCGAGATCAATCTTCGCCTGCTCGGCCATGCGCCGCGCGAGCGGGCTCGCGAAGAGGCGGCCGTCGCTCGCTGGCATCCCCCCACCCCGACTCTCCCCCGCGACGGGGGAGGGAGAAGTTGTGGTGTTGGGCGCAATCGGACTCTCTCCCCCGTCGCGGGGGAGAGTCGGGGTGGGGGCCGCACTGGGCGCCGGCGCGATTGTGATCGCACTGGCCTTCTCGCCCTCCTCGAGAATCACCGCGATCGGTGTGTTGACCTTCACGCCCTCGGCGCCTTCGGCGACGAGGATCTTGCCGAGCGTGCCTTCGTCGACGGCCTCGACTTCCATTGTCGCCTTGTCGGTCTCGATCTCGCAGAGGACCTGGCCCGACTTGACGGCATCGCCCTCCTTCTTGAGCCAGCGCGCGAGCTTGCCTTCGGTCATCGTCGGCGACAGCGCGGGCATCAAAACATTGATCGGCATCGTGGTGTCCCTCCCCGGGATCAGTTCCGATAGAGCACGGCCTTGGCGGCCGCCACAATGTCGCCTGCCTGCGGCAGCGACAGCTTCTCGAGATTGGCCGCGTAAGGCAGCGGAATGTCGAGCCCGCAGACACGCCGCACCGGTGCGTCGAGATGATCGAAGGCGTGCTCCATCATCTGCGCTGCGAGTTCCGAGCCGATGCCGGCGAACGGCCAGCCTTCCTCGACCGAGACCAGCCGGTTCGTCTTCTTGACCGATTCGGTGACCGTCTCGACGTCGAGCGGGCGCAGCGATCGCAGATTGATGACCTCCGCTTCGATCCCTTCCTTCGCGAGCGCATCGGCCGCAGCCAACGCCTTGCCGACCATGATCGAGAATGCCGTGATCGTGACGTGCTTGCCGGCGCGCTCGACCTTCGCCTTGCCGATCGGGACGGTGAAATCCGGATCGTCGGGAACATCGAATGATTGGCCGTACATGATCTCGTTCTCGAGGAAGATGATCGGGTTGGGATCGCGGATCGCGGACTTCAGCAACCCCTTCGCATCGGCGGCCGACCAGGGCGACACGACTTTTAAGCCCGGGCAATGCGCATACCACGATGCGTAGCATTGCGAGTGCTGCGCGCCGACACGGCTCGCCGCGCCGTTGGGGCCGCGGAAGACGATCGGACAGCCCATCTGGCCGCCGGACATGTACAGAGTCTTCGCTGCGGAATTGATGATCTGGTCGATCGCCTGCATCGAGAAATTGAAGGTCATGAATTCGACGATCGGGCGCAGCCCCATGAAAGCCGCGCCGATACCGAGGCCTGCGAAGCCCTGCTCCGTGATCGGCGTATCGATGACGCGCTTCGGGCCAAACTCCTGCAGCAACCCCTGGCTGACCTTGTAGGCGCCTTGATACTGCGCGACTTCCTCGCCCATCAGGAAGACGTTGGCGTCGCGCCGCATCTCCTCGGCCATCGCATCGCGCAATGCTTCGCGCACGGTCACGTTCACGTGCTTGTCGTAGTTCTTCTCGGCGCTCGGCGGTTTGGGCGTGGGCGCGCGCGCGGTGACGATGGCCGGACTCGCGACGAGCGCCGCCGCCTGGGGCTGCGCCGACGGCGCTGCAATGCGCTCGCCATCTTCGGCGATGACGGCGATCGGGGTATTGACCGATACGCCTTCCGTACCCGCCGGCACGAGGATCTTCGCCAGCGTGCCTTCGTCGACGGCTTCGACCTCCATCGTCGCCTTGTCGGTCTCGATCTCGCAGAGTGCCTGACCGGATTTCACCACATCGCCCTCGGATTTCAGCCAGCGAGCGAGCTTTCCTTCGGTCATCGTCGGCGAGAGTGCAGGCATCAACACATTCACGGCCATCGGCTGCGCTCCTCGCTCAGGCTTCCAGGAGGACATCGGTCCAGAGCTCCGACGGATCGGGCTCCGGGGATTGCTGCGCGAACTCGGCCGCTGCGGTCACGATCTCCTTCACCTCGCGGTCGAGTTGCTTGAGCTTCGCCTCGTCCGCATAGCCATTGTCGAGCAGCAGCTTCGCCAGTTGCTCGATCGGATCGTGCTGCGTTCGCATCTTCTCCACTTCTTCCTTGGATCGGTACTTCGCCGGATCGGACATCGAGTGGCCGCGATACCGATACGTCTTCATCTCGAGGATGTACGGGCCCTTGCCGGCTTTAGCGTGACCTACCGCACGATCAGCGGCTTCCTTCACGCTCAGCACGTTCATCCCATCGACCGCCTCACCGGGAATGCCCCAAGGTTCGCCGCGACGCGAGAATTCGGTCGACGCCGACGCACGTTCGATCGCCGTGCCCATGCCGTAGCGGTTGTTTTCGATGATGTATATGCACGGCAGCTTCCACAGCGCCGCCATGTTCAAGCTCTCGTAGACCTGACCCTGGTTCGAAGCGCCGTCGCCGAGATAGGTCAGGCTCACATTCGCCTTGTTGCGATAATGATGGGCGAAGGCGATCCCGGTTCCGAGCGGCACCTGCGCTCCGACGATTCCATGGCCGCCGTAAAAGTTCTTCTCGCGGCTGAACATGTGCATCGAGCCGCCCTTGCCCCGGGAATAGCCGCCACGCCGCCCCGTGAGTTCGGCCATCACACCCTTGGGATCCATCCCGCAGGCCAGCATGTGGCCGTGGTCGCGGTAGCTCGTGATCACCGCGTCATCCGGCGTGATCGCCGCCTGCATTCCGACGACGACCGCCTCTTGACCGATGTAGAGATGGCAGAACCCGCCGATCAGGCCCATGCCATACATCTGACCGGCCTTCTCCTCGAAGCGCCGGATCAGGAGCATGTCCCGGTGGTATTGGAACAACTGCGCCATATCGGGCTCGTCGTTGCGAAGCTTGCGCTTGGGGGGCACTGCCATCGAGTCTCTCCCGTCGGTAACCGCTGATTGCGGGCAAACTATTCGCGCGCTGCGCTAAGGAGCAACCAACGCGATAGCTCATGATACTGATTTTGCATGTGAAAATATTATTTAACTCGATACTGATTAAAACAATTCCGCCCGCCTACCGCAGTGCATCCTAGGGTGCTCAATTGCTTGGCCCCCGAGCACCATCGACCATGCTCGGCCGGATCCGCGAGCGATCGCTTGCTCCGCGCACGGTCGATCTTCAATTTGCCCACTCTCATCCACAGGAATGAACCGCGGAAGGGTCAGACAATGAAACGACGGAAGCTACTCGGATCTGCCGGCATGACGGGCCTCGCAACCGCTTTGAATCCGGCCGCATTTGCGCAAGCCGGATGGCCGAGTTCGATGACGCTGTCGACGGCATCTCCAGGCGGCGCCTTCGCCGTCTACGGTCAGGCCTGGGCAACCCTCGTCAGCGAGCAACTCAAGATCCCGACCTCGACGCAGCAGACACAGGGCCCGAACCAGAACCTGGTCCTGATCGAGACCAAGCGAGTCGAACTCAGCATGACGACACTTGGCCCCGCCTTCGAAGCGTGGACCGGCGAACTCGAACTGCGCAAGGGCGTCAAGCACACCAGCGTCCGCGCGCTATTCCCCATGTACGAGACGCCGTTCCATATCGTGACGCTGAAGCGCGCGGCGATCTCGAGCGTCAGCCAACTCGCCGGCAAGACCGTCGGCGTGGGTCCGCAAGCGGGAACACCCGGCACGTATTTCCCACGCTGGTTCAAGGAACTCGGCGTCAATGTCACGATTCGTTATGGCGCGGCGTCAGACATGGCGTCGCAAGTCGCCGATGGCCGGCTCGATGCCTTTGCGTTCGCCGCCGGTCTGCCGATCCCGGCCTTTTCGGAACTCGAGACCACGGCGCAGAGCGGCGCGACATTCTTCGCCTTCACCAGGGACGAGATCGAGAAGCTGCTGCCCAAGAATCCGTTCGTGAGCCCGTTCACGATTCCCGCGAACACCTACAAATCCATGCCCGAGGCGCAAACCACGGTCGCGATGTGGAACTTTTCCATCGCCCACAAGGACATGCCGGAAGACCTCGCCTACGAGATCACGAAGCAGTCACTCGAGAACGCCAATCGCCTGGTCACCGCCATCAAGGCGGCCGAAGCGACCAAGCCCGAGAACGCGATCAACAACAGCTTCCTCACGTTCCACCCCGGGGCCGTGAGGTATTACAAAGAGAAGGGCGTCAAGCTCGATCCCCGCGCGGTTGCGTGATCGGCGCGCCGCGCGGCGACGCCAATGCGAGCGGCCTCGGCATCGGCCGAGGCCTTTCTGCTGGCGTCAGCCTGCGCACCCTTTCGGAAGCCCCCCGTCATGACAAGCCAACAGCGGCCCGAACTCGGCGCAGACCCGACACATGCTGATCTCGAGAAGACCGAGAAGTTCGACTTCGGTGCCCGTTCGCGCGACTTGCGCGGATGGGAACAGCGGGCGCTGTTCTGGGCCTGCGTCACCTTCACTGCTTTCCACCTCGCGGTCCTGAACTTCATCTCCATCGACGAATGGGTGTTCCGGACCTGGCACGTTGCCGGCGGATCGATGATCGGCTTCGTCGCCTATACGCTGACGCGCCGCGAGACCACACCGGGCGTGAGGTGGTGGGATTGGTTGCTGATCGCCGGAACCCTGGTCTGCGCCTTCTACATCACGATCAATCTGCGCGAGTTGGAGGGCCGCACCGGGGTGCTGCCGACCCAGGCCGACATGTGGATCGGCATTCTCGGCTGCCTGCTGATCCTCGAGATCACGCGACGAACGGCCGGGATGATCCTGCCGATCATCTGCGCCGTGTTCATCGTCTACGCCTTCGTCGGCCCCTGGATGCCCGGCGTCCTGCGGCATCGCGGCTACGGCGCGGATGATTTCTTCTCATTCGTGTATTCGAAGGAAGGCGTGTTTGGCATCACCACCGCCGCGTCGTCGCAATTCATCGTGCTGTTCGTGGCCTTCGCCTCCTTCCTCGCCGTGTCCAAGGTCGGCGACTATTTCATGGGCCTGTCGTTCGCGCTGTTCGGCTGGGCGCGCGGCGGGCCGGCGAAGGTGGCGGTGATCTCGGGCATCCTGTTCGGCACGATCTCGGGTTCGGCCGTGGCGAATGTCGTCGCTTCCGGCACGTTCACGATCCCGATGATGCGGCGCGTCGGTTACAGCCGCGAGAGCGCGGCGGCCATCGAAGCGACCTCCTCGACCGGCGGCCAGATCACGCCGCCGGTGATGGGCGCCGGCGCCTTCATCATGGCCGAACTCACGGGCATCGCGTATTCGGAGATCGCGCTCGCCGCCGTCTTCCCGGCGATCCTCTTCTATGTCGCGAATTACGCGCATGTCGACATCGAGGCCGTGAAGCAGAACATCCGCGGCCTCCCGCGCGAGGAGCTGCCGCGCATCAAGCCGATGCTCGTCGATCTCGCCCTGCTCGTCCCCATGGCCATCCTCGTCATGCTCTTGCTTTCCGGCTACTCGGTGATGGCAGCCGGAACTTGGGGCATTCTCTCGGCCATTCCCATCATGCTCATCAATCGTCTCCGCGGCATTCCGTCGGCGGTGATGCTGCTGCCGTTCGCAGCGATGTGGATCCTGCTCGATCGCGAGTGGACGCCCAACGAAGCGGGCGCCGTCGCGATCGGCGGCATCATCGCGCTGATCCTGGGCGCGGGCGTGCTGCGCAACGGCATGGGCGCCTTAGCCGAAGCCCTGCGCCACAGCGCGCACGACGCCGTGACGGCGCTCGAGGATGGCGCGAAGCAATCCATCCAACTCATCTCCGTCTGCGCATGCGCGGGCATCATCGTCGGCGTGCTGGGCCTGACCGGCCTTGGCGGGCGGTTCGCGCAGTTGATCCTGGAGATCGCCGGCTCGAGCCATTTCCTGGCCTTGTGCTTCGGCATGTTCATCGCCCTCGTGCTGGGCATGGGCATGCCCACGACCGCGGCCTACGCGATCGCCGCCGCCGTCGTCGCACCAGGGCTGCAGCGCATCGGGATCGATCCCCTGATCTCCCACATGTTCATCTTCTACTTCGCGGTGATTTCCGCGATCACGCCGCCGGTCGCGCTGGCCTCATTCGCCGCCGCCGCTCTCGCGCAGGCCGATCCATGGAAGACGTCGTTCGAGTCCGTCCGCTACGGCGTCGCCGCCTTCATCGTCCCCTTCATGTTCTACTATCACCCGGAAATCCTGATGCGCGGCGACGTGGTCGCGATCACGGAGTTCATCGTGACGGCGATCATCGGCATCTACCTCTTGGCGCTGGCCAGCGAAGGCTGGCTGCGCGGCTCGATCGGTTGGGGATTGCGCGGCCTGCTGTTGTTCGCCAGCGCGCTGCTCGTGGTCGGCGATCAATGGGTCGAGATGTTTGCCCGCCTCTCCGGCTGGCACCTGCCGCCGGCAGCGGCCGATGTCGGCGGCCTCGCCCTCGCAATCGGGATCTGGCTCTGGCGCCGAGCAAGCACGCCGGGGCGTCGCGGCGTAATCTGAAACGCACGGACCCGGTGCGCGTCGGCTCAGCGTGGCGACGCTACAGCCCGGTCGAGGACGATGATCTCTTCGCGACGCGCGAAGTTCAGCACGATGCGCACGCGCTCCTCGAGCAGATCGCGATCGAGACTCTCCGGCGTCAGGAGCGACACACGCCGCTCCAACGCGGTGCGTTCGGCCCGCAACCCATCCAGTTCCGAACTGGCCGTGCGAATCTGCTCCTGCAGGCGCAGCCATGCGACCAGGCCGCGATCGCCTTCGATGCTGTGATAGGCGAAATAGCCGACCACGCAGAAGCCGATCACCGGAGCGACGACATCTCCGGCACGGCGTTTGAGTTCTGAAAGAATCCCCATGAGCGAAGCGGAGCGCATCATGCGGCGGGGCTTCGGGTCAACTGATATTCGCTCGCGCCCGCGCCAAGTGCGCGTCGACGTCGCGCCGCGCCGGGATATCCGGAAACACGCATTGCATGGATTCCGATTTCCCTGCCCTATCGCTCAAATTCGTCAGGGAGTGTCACAGCCAGTGAACTACAGCGAGATCTTCGAGCGCAATGTCGGAAGGACTCGCCGCTGCAGCTGGAGCGCGGTCTGATCGCGTTCTGGAACCAAAGCGGGCTGATCTACGCGCCGCCCATCCGCTGATTGGCGAGCACCGTGCGACCGGCGTAGCGCGCGACCGAACCGAGGCTCTCCTCGATCCGGATTAGCTGGTTGTACTTGGCCAGTCGGTCCGAGCGCGACAGCGAGCCGGTCTTGATCTGTCCGCAATTCGTCGCCACGGCGAGATCGGCGATCGTCGAATCCTCGGTCTCGCCCGAACGATGGGACATGACCGCCGTGTAGCGCGCACGATGCGCCATATCGACCGCCTCGAGAGTCTCCGACAGCGTGCCGATCTGATTGACCTTCACGAGGATCGAATTGGCGACGCCCTGGGCGATGCCATCGCCCAGTCGCTTCGGGTTGGTGACGAAGAGATCGTCGCCGACGAGCTGTACGCGCTTGCCCAGCGCATCGGTCAGCGCCTTCCAGCCGGCCCAATCATCCTCGGCCATGCCGTCCTCGATCGAGACGATCGGATAGCGTGCGCAGAGCTCCTGGTACAGCTTCACCATGCCACCGGCATCGAGCGTCTTGCCCTCGCCTTCCATCACGTATTTGCCGCTCTTGAAAAACTCGGTCGACGCGACGTCGAGAGCGAGCACGACCTGATCGCCGAGCTTGTAGCCCGTCGACTCCACCGCCTTGGCGATGAATGCCAGCGCCTCGTCGGCGCTCTTGAGATTGGGGGCGAACCCGCCCTCGTCGCCGACATTGGTCGCATGCCCGGCATCGGCGAGCCGCTTCTTGAGGGCATGGAAGATCTCCGATCCCATGCGGATCGCCTCCGCGCAGGTGGCCGCGCCGACCGGCATCACCATGAATTCCTGGAAGTCGATCGGGTTGTCGGCATGCGCGCCGCCATTGACGATGTTCATCATGGGCACCGGCAGGACATGCGCGCGCGCGCCGCCGACGTAACGGAACAAAGGCTGGCGACGCGCCGCAGCGCCCGCCTTGGCGACCGCGAGACTGACACCGAGGATCGCATTCGCGCCGAGCCGCGACTTGTTCGCCGTGCCGTCGAGCTTGATCATCAGCGCATCGATATGAAGCTGATCCTCGGCATCCAACCCCGAGAGCGCATCGAAGATCTCGCCGTTCACGGCGTCGATCGCGCAACGCACACCCTTGCCGCCGTAGCGCGCCTTGTCGCCATCGCGCAATTCGACCGCTTCATGGGCGCCCGTCGAAGCACCGGACGGAACCGCCGCCCGGCCGAGCGTCCCGTCCGCGAGCAGCACATCGACCTCGACGGTCGGATTGCCACGGCTGTCGAGGATCTCGCGTGCGCGAATATCGGCGATGGCGGTCATAAAACACTCCAGAAACTCGGGAGACGCGGGTCTAGCAGGAGATCGCACCTTCCCTCAACTGATGCGCGTAACGCTAAGCGACGTTCAGCGGCACCGACAGCAAACAGCCAAACTCGCGGGGGAACTCGCAGCTCACGCGCGCATGCACGGCGCCCTGACGATCGAAGAACTCGCCGCTCTCGCCGCAGGGAAACACGCCCTCGTGCCAGATGTTCGGATGGATATAGAAGCCGTGAGCGCCGTCGAACCAGAACGCCACGAAATGCTCCGGCCGGACATCGTCCCCGGGATGCGCGACGGGCACCACGAAGGGCGCACGCGCACGCGGAAAGAAGAGTTGCCCGCCATCGGGATGGTAGTTGGCATGCCAGAGCAGCACGCGTTGGTTCGCGCCGCCCGGCACATCCGCGGCATCGTCGGGTCGACGCGCGAAGCCGAGCACATAGGCGCCACCGACTGCGGCGTTCGAGCCATAGAGCCGGTCGCCCTCCCAGCGGCTGACAAACAGCCCCTCGGTCGTGCCGCCTTCATCACCACAATCGGGATCGACGGGGCGACGCCCTGCCGCGGGCCAACGCGTGATTTCGATCGCGCACTGCGCCGGATCAGCGATCAATCGACCATAACCGCGCAGGGTCTCGGGCGTCGCGACGACGAGCGGAACCTCTACGATGCGCAAGCCAGCACCAACCGGCGGATCGTCGTAACGCGGCACGTCGGGCCGCACGCTCGAGTTCGCGCCACCGTCATCCATGGGCATCACGATTCCTTCCCTGTATTTCAGGCGCCAAGCTTGGCCGCGAGGTCGACGAAATCTGCGCCAATGACGTCCCACGCGCCATCGGGCGCGAGATCCTTGCGCTGCTTCGCGCCTTGCTCGAGCGGCCGCGGCACGAATCCGGTGCGAAGCCCGCACGCCTGCGCGGCGCGCAGATCTTCGTTGTGGGCGGCCGCGAGCATGACCTCGTCGGGCGACAAGCCGAGCATGGCAGCGGCATTGAGATACGCCTGCGGCAAAGGCTTGTAGGCTCGGCTGGTCTCGGCGCCGAGAATGACGTCCCAGGGCAACCCCGCGCGCTTCGCCATGTTGGCAAGCAGCGCGACATTGCCGTTCGACAAGGGCGAGATGATGTATCGCGCCTTCAAGCGGGTCAGACCTGCGACGACGTCCGGCCAGGGGTCGAGCCGATGCCAAGCCCGATTGAGGTCGGCACGCCCCGCCTCGTCCAGCGCCTTCATCTCGTATTTCGGCAGGAGGGCGTCCAGACTCTCGCGGTGCAGGACATCGAGGATCGTCCACGGCCGGCGTCCGGAGCGCACTTCTTCCATCGACGGCTGGTAGCGACTGCGCCAATTATCCGCAAAGCCGAACGAATCGATGGCGACCCCCAGTTTCCCGGCGGCAAGTGCGACCTCCCGGGCGACGGAACTTCGCCAATCGACGCAGGTGCCGAAAACGTCGAACACGACGGCGCGAAGAGGTGGTGAGAACGACATGACACGCTCGCTGTTGAGGAACTAGGCTAGGCGATGACCGGACCCGAGCCAGGAGAGACCGAGGCGCTCTCCAGCGCGATCACGCATTTTCCCGAAGCGGGCCGACGCGCGCTGGTCGCCGTCGTCGCGCCGACGAGTTTCGCCGGCAGTCTGACTGGCGAGCAAGCCAGATTGTTGGCGCAGGTTGCGAAACTCGACGCCGATTCCTTGATGCGTGCGCTGATTCCGCTGGCGGCTGCCTATGCGCGCCCGGCGATTTCCGGATTCTATGTCGGGGCAGTCGCGCGCGTGCCCTCCGGCGCGATCTATTTCGGCGCCAATCAGGAATTCGCGGGTACGTCGCTGTGGATGACGCTCCACGCCGAGCAATCGGCGATCGCGCATGCCTGGCGCGCCGCGGAGGAAGCGATCGACACGTTGGCCGTGGGTGCTGCGCCCTGCGGCCTGTGTCGCCAGTTCATGGCGGAACTCGGCGCACCCGATCGTCTGCGCGTGATCGTCGCCGACGAACCCGCCACGACTCTCGCTGCCTTGCTGCCGCAGGCTTTCGGCCCCGCTGCGTTGGGCCGGAGCGGCGGGATGCTCTTGGCGCGAGGCGTCTCGCTCATGCTCGACCACGCCACTGACGATCCGCTCGTCCATGCCGCATTCGCCGCGGCGCGCCGCAGCTACGCCCCCTATACCGGTGCCGAGGCGGGGATCGCGCTGCGCCTGCGATCGGGCGAGGTCGTGGCGGGCGCCTATGCCGAGAGCGTCGCGCATAACCCGAGCCTGTCTCCCCTCGCCGCGGCGCTGTCCCACCGCGTCTTCCTCGGCCTCGAAGGCGACGAGATCGTCGCGGCATCGCTGGTTGCCGTCGGTCATGCGGCGATCGATCACCATGGGGCGGCGCGGGGCTTGCTGACGGCGGTCGCTCCTGGTGTGCGGCTCGTGTCCTGGCCCGCACGCCATCTCTGAATCGCCAGAGCGCGGCGAGCCAGGCGCCCGGTCATCGCGTGCAAAACCAGACACGTGTGGGATTCTTCGCTGGTCTGCGGTGACGGCGCATTTTGGATCAGGAGGCATCCCCCATGTTGAAGAGTATTCGCCGAGCGCTGCTCGCGGGTGTCGCGGCCGTCGCCCTGTCGCTGAGCATTCTCCCCGCTGACGCCAAGTCGTTGCGGTGGAGCAACGACGGCGACGCCAACTCGATGGATCCCTACGCGCGCAACGAGACGTTCCTGCTCACCTTCATGCTCAACATCTATGAGCCGCTGATTCGCCGCGACGCGCAGCTTCGGCTCGAGTCGAAGCTGGCGACCGAGTGGACCCAGGCGTCGCCCACGGTGTGGCGGTTCAAGCTGCGCGCGAATGTGAAGTTCCACGATGGCACGACGTTCACCGCTGATGACGTCGTGTTCTCCCATGCCCGCGCCACTGGCGGCGGCTCGAACATCAAATCGTATTTCGCGTCCGTGAAGCAGGTGCGCAAGATCGACGACCTGACCGTCGAGATGGAAACCGCGGCGCCCAACCCGATCCTGCCCGAGGAGATCACCAACTGGGCGATCATGTCGAAGGCCTGGACGGAGAAGCACAACGCAACCGTCGCGGACGACCTCACGAAGAACGAGGAGAGTTTCGCGACGCGCAACGCCAATGGCACCGGCCCCTTCATCCTCAAGACCCGGGAAGACGATGTGAAGACCGTGCTCGCGCCCAATCCGGCGTGGTGGGACAAGCCGCAGCACAATCTGACTGAAGCAACCTTCTTCCGCATCGCCAACGACGCGACACGCGTCGCCGCGCTGCTCTCGGGTGAACTGGATTTCGTCTACACCGTACCGCCGCAGGACATGGCGCGTCTCGGCAGCACCCCGGGCATCAAGCTCGTGCAGGGCCAGGAATTGCGCACCATCTTCCTGGGCATGGATCAGCAGCGCGACGAACTGCAGGACTCCTCGATCAAGGGCAAGAACCCGTTCAAGGATCCGCGCGTCCGTCAGGCCTTCTACCAAGCCATCGACATCGAAGCGATCCGTCCGCGCGTGATGCGCGGCCAAGCCAAGCCGACGGCGCTGATGGTGGGCCCGGGGATCAACGGCTTCACCGAAGCGGCGAATATTCGCGCGCCGCTCGATCCCGACGGCGCGCGCAAGCTGCTGACCGACGCCGGCTATCCCAGTGGATTCGAGGTCGGGTTCGATTGCCCCAATGATCGCTACGTGAACGACGAGCAGATCTGCCAGGCCGTGGTGGCGATGCTCGCGCGCATCGGCATCAAGGCGAATTTGGACGCGCAAACGCGCGCGCGGTTTTTTGCGAAGGTGAACTCGCCGGGCTTCAACACGTCGTTCTACCTGCTCGGCTGGACGGCGGCGACGTACGACGCGCACAACGTGCTGCTCAATATCTTCCACACCCGCGACCTCGCGCGCGGTCGCGGCATGTTCAACAATGGCGGCTACTCGAACGCGCGCGTCGACCAGCTCTCCGATCTGGTCGCGGCGGGGATCGATCCGAAGAAGCGCCAGGCATTGATCGACGAATCGTTCAAGATCGTGAAGGACGAATTCGGCTACATCCCGCTGCGCCTCGTCACCATCAAGTAGCCCGGCGATCGGCCCGGCCGCTCACACGGCGGCCGGGCCGGCTCGGATCAAGCCAAAGGCTCGATCGGTCGCGCCTTGGCCAGCCGGTCGAACGCGATCAGGGTCTCCAGCAGACCAGGCAGATCCTTGAGCCTGACCATGTTGGGACCGTCCGACGGCGCGTGGTCGGGATCCTGATGGGTTTCCATGAAGACGGCCGCGACGCCGAGGGCGACGGCGGCGCGCGCGATCACGGGGACGAACTCCCGTTGCCCGCCTGATGACGTTCCCTTGCCCCCGGGCTGCTGCACGGAATGCGTCGCGTCGATGACGACGGGATAGCCCGTCTGCGCCATGATCGGCAGCGCGCGCATGTCGTTCACGAGCGTGTTGTAGCCGAAGGAGACACCGCGCTCCGTGAGCAGGATCCGGTCATTGCCGGCGCCCGAGATCTTGGCGGCGACATTGCGCATGTCCCAGGGCGCGAGGAACTGCCCCTTCTTCACGTTGATGGCGCACCCCGTCGCCGCGGCGGCAAGCAACAGATCGGTCTGTCGGCACAGGAAGGCTGGGATCTGCAGCACATCCACAGCCTGCGCTGCAATCGCGCAATGCGCGATCTCGTGCACATCGGTCAGCACCGGACAGCCAAGGCGTTCGCGGATCTCGGCGAAGATCGGCAGCGACGCCTCGAGCCCGAGACCGCGCGCGGCATCGCCCGACGTGCGGTTCGCCTTGTCGAAGCTGGTCTTGTAGATGAGTCCGACGCCGAGCTTGCGCGTGATTTCGACGAGCGCGGCGCTCATCTCCAGCGCATGCGCGCGGCTCTCCAGCTGGCACGGGCCCGCGATCAACGTGAACGGGCGGTCGTTCGAGAGTTCGAGCTTGCCGACACGGACGGTCTTGCACGCGTGCGTCCCAGTCATCGGCAATCTCCTTGCGCGATGATCGCTGACCGACGGGCGGCGCGACCACGCGTGTTACGGCAACGCGGCGCGCGGCGGGTCGGTTTGAAGACGATGATCGACCTGCATGGTGATGTCGACGAAGTGCTCGCGCAGGTTCTGCACTTCGGCCCCGGCCACCTTGCGCGTACGCGGGTCCGGATGAAGACGCGACACCGCAGTCAGCCAATAGATCGCATCAATGCCGCCCCGGCGATCGAGCAATATGCTGCCGCTGGGATCGAACGCGGTGGACTGACGATATCGCGCGAGCCGCGAGGCAGCATCCATGTCGCCCGCCTTGGCTGCCTGCTCCAGATAGCGCGCGGCCTGCGCGCGGTCACGCGGAACACCCGTTCCGTTCCAGTAGACATCGGCGAGTGCACGCGCCGCCTTGGCATTGCCCCGTTGCGCCCCGCGGTCCAGCCAGGGCCGCGCATCGACGATGGATTGGGTCAGGCCACGGCCTTCCAGATACCGCAGCCCGATCTCCGCATCGGCGTCGCCGTCGCCCATCGATGAGCCCTGCCGACATTGCGCAACGCCTTGGCTGCCGTCGACGGGTACGCCCTGGCCTTCGAAATACTGCCGACCGAGCCCACACCAAGCGCGTGCGGAGCCCTTGTCGGTCGCCCTCTGCAACAACGTGCGTGCCTGGGCGTGATCCTCAGGGCGACCACGGCCCTGGGTGAAACACTGCGCAAGTGCATAGAGCGCATCGCCGTTGTTGAGCGCCGCCACGCGCTCGAACTGGCCACACGCCAGATCGGGATCTTCAGCGAACGGTCCGACGCCTCCCACGGTGAAATGCAGTTCGCCCAGCAACACCATCGCTCGGAGATCGCGTGCCTGCACCAGCGCGTCGAGATCGGATTTGGCTGACGTCCAATTGGATTGTCGCAACGCCGTGCGCACCGTGTCGACGCTAGGGGGCGTCTGCGCACGAACATCGGGGATCGCCGAGCACGCGAAAGCAATCAGGGTGAACGTAGCCAACGTCGTCTTCGATGAAGCTTTCACCGAACTCCTCCTCTCTTCAAACCAACCGGCTCTGCTCGACTGCAGCCCTGATGAACGACGTGAAGAGCGGATGCGGGTCGAAGGGCTTGGATTTCAGCTCCGGATGAAACTGCACCCCCACGAACCAGGGATGCGAGGGAATCTCTATGATCTCTGGCAACTCACCGTCGGGGGACATCCCGCAGAAGCTGAACCCTGCCGCCTCCAGCTTCTCCTTGTAGGCGATGTTCACTTCATAGCGATGACGATGGCGCTCCTTGATCATCGAAACGCCGTAGATCGCCTGCACGCGGCTACCGGCCTTCAGAATGCAATCGAAGGAACCCAGGCGCATCGTGCCGCCCTTGTTGTCGCCAGCCCCGCGCGTCTCGAAGCGATTGCCGCGCACCCACTCGGTCAGCAATCCGACGATCGGCTCCGGCGTCGGGCCGAACTCCGACGAGTTGGCGCGCGTGACCCCGCAGAGGCTGCGCGCCGCTTCGATCACCGCCATCTGCATGCCGAAGCAGATGCCGAAATAGGGAACATTGCGCTCGCGTGCATAGCGCACGGCCGCGATCTTGCCCTCCGCGCCGCGTTCACCGAATCCGCCGGGCACAAGGATCCCGTGTGCGTCGTCGAGAACATCGAATGACGCTGCCGATGCATTCTCGAATTGCTCGCTCTCGATCCAGTTCAGCTTGACGCGGACGTTGTTGGCGATGCCGCCATGGGCGAGCGCCTCGGCCAGGGACTTGTAGGCATCGAGCAGATGCGTGTACTTGCCGACCACCGCGATCTGGACCTCGCCTTCCGGCGATCTGATGCGCTTCGCGATCTCGCTCCAGCGCCGAAGATCGGGCTCGCCGCCCGGCTGATCCTTCAGGCCGAAATGGCGCAGGACTTCGCGGTCGAACCCAGCGTAGTGATATTGCAGCGGAACTTCATAGATCGTCGCCGCATCCAATGCCGGAATCACCGCCGGTTCCTGGATGTTGCAGAACAGAGCGATCTTCTTGCGTGCGGTGGCGGGCAGTTCCCGGTCGCTGCGGCACAGCAGGATCGTCGGCTGGATGCCGACGGATTGCAGCTCTTGCACCGAATGCTGCGTCGGCTTCGTCTTGAGTTCGCCCGCGGACGGGATCCACGGCACCAGCGTCAGATGGACGAACAAGGCGCGCTCGCGGCCCAGCTCGTTGCCGAGCTGTCGGATGGCTTCGAGGAACGGCAAGCTCTCGATGTCTCCCACCGTGCCGCCGATCTCGCAGAGCAGGAAATCGGTGTCACCGACCTCCGACGTGACGAATTCCTTGATCGCATCCGTGACATGCGGAATCACCTGGACGGTTGCGCCGAGATAGTCGCCGCGGCGTTCCTTCGCGATCACGTTCGAATAGATCCGACCGGTCGTGATGTTGTCGGATTGACGTGACGACACGCCGGTGAAGCGCTCGTAATGGCCGAGATCCAGATCCGTCTCCGCCCCATCGTCGGTCACGTAGACCTCGCCGTGCTGATACGGGGACATCGTTCCCGGATCGACGTTGAGATAGGGATCGAGCTTGCGCAGCCGCACCGTGAAGCCACGCGCCTGGAGCAGCGCGCCGAGCGCCGCGGCAGCGAGACCTTTGCCGAGGGATGAGACCACGCCGCCGGTTATGAAGATGAACCGCGTCATGGGATTTCAACCTATCGCAATTCCGCGATGCGCCCAAGGATCGGTTGCAACCGCAATCGTGAATCTTTGTGTTGACGAAGACGATTCGACCTGGCGCCGTACGACCCGAACAGAATCGGCAATGATGCGCAGCCGTCTCACCCCGCGCTCAGCGCACAGGCGGCACGGGCGCGCTCGGTTGCGTCGGCGATGCCGGCGCCGCAGGAAGCTGATCGACGATCGAGCGGCGATCCTTGCCGGCGCCTGCCAGGATCGCGAGAGCGAGGCTCACGATCATGAAGCCGGCCGCCAGCACGCCGGTGATCCGCGTCAGGAGATTGGTGGTCCCGCGCGCCGTCATGAAACCGCCCATGCCGCCCGACGCGCCGATGCCCAGGCCGCCGCCCTCGCTGCGCTGAACCAGCACGACGCCGACCAGGGACAGCGCGATCAGGATGTGGACGACGATCAGGACCTGGAACATGACATGCTCACTGAGCGGGGTGCGGGGACAGCGGCCTTCTTAGACGCTCACGCCGGGCGAATCCAGCCTCCGCGCGTCCAGCGCAGTCCAAGGCGATCAACCGCTGACGCGATTGCCCACGAGTTGGCGGCTCATCTGCCGCACCAATTGCTGCCAGCGCGTGTCATCGCTACGTGCCGGGCGCTTCACCGAGCCCTGCACCGCCGAGAGGGTCCTCTGCTCGCTACAGAAATAGGCACGCATCTCCACGCGTTCGGCGCGTCGCACGGGGCCGGACGCCGCTTTGCCCTGACAGGCGGCATCGGGCGCGAGCCAGGCGACCGGATCCACCACCCAGATCAACCGGAAATCGGGCTGCGCCGCCGTCGCCTTGTCCGCGGTCATCTTGATCCAGGGTTCCGCGCCGAAGGTGCTGCCGACCAGTGCGGCAAAATCCATGCGGTCCAGCTTGCCACCGCCGGCGAGCGGCTCGCCGAGCAGTTCGACCAGCACGGGCCCCTCTTTGCTGGCGTTGATCAGGAAATCGCGTGCGGATTGCACTCGCATGTCGATCAGCGAACTCTGCGGCGCATCCTCGCATGCGGCCAGAGCGAGCAAGGCCAGCGCAGCGAGACGAAATGCCGTCGTCATGCTCGTGCCCCTCAACGCCGCGCCGCATGCGCGGCAATCGCCAAGAATTGCGCCGCGTCGAGGCTGGCGCCGCCGACGAGCGCGCCGTCGACATCATCGAGCGAGAGCAAGGTGGCCGCATTGTCGGGTTTCACGGATCCGCCATAGAGCAGGCAGATATCGGCCCCGGACGACACTTGGCGCGCAAGACGGCCGCGGATCGCGCCTTGGACTTCGGCCACTTGCGCCGGGGTGGCCACCTTGCCGGTCCCGATCGCCCAGACCGGCTCATAGGCGATGACCGTATTCGCCGTGGTTGCGCCCTGCGGGACGCTGAGATCGAGCTGGCGTGCAATCACATCGAGGGTGCGTCCAGCCTCCCGGTCCGCAAGGCTCTCCCCGATGCAGATGATCGCCGTCAGCCCTGCCCCATGGGCAGCGACAGCCTTTGCGCACACCAGTGCGTCATCCTCAGCATGCATTGCGCGACGCTCGGAATGACCGACGATCACGTAGCGACAGCCGAGATCGGCGAGCATGCCTGCGGCCACATCGCCGGTGTACGCGCCACTCGGCTTGGCGTGGCAATCCTGTCCTCCCAACGCCACTTGCGTCCCGGACAACACCGCGCCGATGGGCGCCAGCAAGGTTGCCGGCGGGCAGATCACGAGCTGAGGCTGAGATTCCGGCAAGGACGGCAGCCCCTGCAGGATAGCCTGAGCCAGCGCGGCCCCATCACGCTGCAAGCCATTCATCTTCCAATTTGCGACCATCAAAGGACGACGCGACACGTGCTAGACCTCTTTCTCGATCTGTGCGACCCGGGGGGATCGCAGAGACAGCTTCGCTACCACAGCGAAGACTTGAATTTCAAAAGGTTGCCGCTGCTTGCTCGCCTCCCTATAGTCCGCGCCGCTTTTCGCGAGAGCCCAATCTCCCATGCTTCAGATCATTCGTGACAAGACGGCCGGCGTCGTCGTCAAAGTCCTCTTCCTGTTCCTGGTCCTCTCCTTTGCGGTGTGGGGCGTGGGCGATTATCGCTTTTTGCAACGCCCCGAGACGCCGCCACTGACGATCGCCGGCGATGCCGTGTCGATCGACATGCTGCGCCAGGAGTTCCAGCGCGATCTCAATCGCTTGCGCCAGAACATCGGCGACATCGACCGCGACGTGCTGCGCCAGTTCGGGCTCGCGAACCAGACCGTCGAGCGGATCACCAACCAATCCGTTCTCGACCGCGCTGCCGCCAAGTTGAGCCTCGTCGTCAGCGACGGCGTCGTGCGCCAACGCATTCAGGAAGATCCGAACTTCCTGATCAACGGGGCCTTCGACGCCAATGCATTTCGTCGCTTGCTGCAGGAAAACGGGTTCAGCGAGGCGCGCTATGTCGAACTGATGCGCGGCGACGCCGCGCGTGGCGCGCTGGTCGAGGCGGTCACGCTCGGCGCAGGCGCGCCGGCGACGCTCGCCGACCGGCTCTACCGCTTCCGCGAGGAGAAGCGCCGCGGTGACGCTGTCTTCGTCGCGATCGCCGCGATGCCCGATCCAGGCGCCGCCAGCGATGCCGATCTGCAGAAGACCTACGAAGCGAACGCCGAACGCTTCACCGAGCCCGAGTTGCGCAATGGCTTGGTCGTGCGTATCGGTCTCGACGAAATTCGAAACGACGTCCAACTCGACGACGCGCAGCTGCGCACGGAGTTCGAGACTCGCAAACGCGAGTTCACGACGCCGGAGCGGCGGATGATCGAACTGATCCGCTTCGATGATGCGGCGGCAGCCAAAGCCGCCAAGGACAAGATCGACGGCGGCGATGATTTCCTCGAAGTCGCCAAGGCGGCCGGCCAGACGCCCGAACAGGTGCGCGGCTTCGGCCAGGTCACCGAGTCCTCGCTGCCTGGCGATCTCTCTAAACCGATCTTTGCGCTCGGGCTGGGCGTCGCATCCGATCCGATCGCAACGGGGCTCGGCACCTTCATCGCCCGCGTGACGGCGATCGAAGCCGGCAGAGATCCTCGCTTCGAGGACCTGCGTGCACGATTCGCCGAAGAGGCCGTTCGTCGGGCCGCTGGCGAGGCCGCCTATCGGACCGCCACGCGCGTCGAGCAGGGGCTCAACGACAACAAGTCGATGCTGGAAGCGGCGAAGGCCGCCGGCCTCGCTGCGGTGACGCTGGAGGCCGTCGATGCGCAAGGCCGCGATCGCAATGGCCAGCCGCTGCCGATCTTCGCCGATGCGCCCGAAGCGCTGCGCGCCTTCACGGAAACCCCGCTCGGCCGCGACAGTGCACTCATCGAGACCCGAGCCGGCGTCTACTTCTTCGTGCGCGTCGAAGGGATAACCCCGAGCCAGCGCCGCCCGTTCGCCACCGTCAAAAACGACGTGGTCGCGCTGTGGACGCGCGAAAAGCGCGACATCGCGGCGCGCGCCGCCGCGGACGACATGGTCAAGGCCGTTCAAGGCGGGAAGGACCTCGCGACCGTCGCGGGGCCGCTCGGCCTCAAGCCCGAATCGACTCCCACGATGCGGCGTGACGGCCGGGTCGACGGCGCGACGGCACGCGCCGCTGCGGCCGTCGCCGCGCGGCTGTTCCAGCTCAAGCTCGGCGAGATCGCCACCGCGGCGACCGCCGAGGGTTATTTCGTGGTCCGGCTGGCCGAGATCGTCCCGATCGATCCGGCCGCGGATCCGGCAAGCCTGAAGCGCTTCTCCGACGCGCTGACCCAATCCGTCGCCGGCGAGTTGAGCCAGCAATATGTCCGCGCCTTGCGCGAGCGCATGAATGTCGTGATCGATCCGGCCGCGGTCGACCGGCTCTATCAGAACTGAGAACTTGTGAATTAATCTGCTTTTCTAGAGATTGGAGGGTCGTAAGTGCTTGATCTGACTCATGCTGAGATTCGGCAAAGCCAATTGATTCACACCTTCTGAGTCCGCCAACCGCTCAGCGCGCGCCGCGGAGCGCACCGCCGCTATTGGCGAGTCTTCGCCGAATGATCGTGGTTACCGGCACCGCTTGAAAACCGCGCTCCGCCAGCGTCGGCAGCCAGCCCGCGAGCGCGGCCAGGGTGACGTCGTGCGGATGGCCAATGGCGATCGCCGCGCCATGACGCTTGGCGAGCTGCTCGAGCTCGGCCAGCTGCTTGAGCACCGCCTCCCGCGTGATCTCGTTGTCGAGGAAGACGTCGCGCATCACCGCCGGCACGCCGAGCAACTCCGCCGCGGCCGCGCCCTGGGTCGCATTTGCGGTGCGCGAGTCGACGAAGATCAGTCCGCGCGCGGCGAGTTCCTCCATCACCGGAGCCATCAGCGATCGGTCCGACGTGAAGCGGCTGCCCATGTGGTTGTTGAGGCCGACCGCATCGCCGAAGCGATCGAGCGCCGCGCCCACACGCATGCGCACCTCCTGCGGACCGAGATCCACGCTCAGCGCCTGCGGGCCGGGATTCTCGGCGCCGAGCGGCTGCATCGGCATGTGCAGCAGCACCTCGTGACCGCGCTGGCGCGCCAGGACGGCGAGCGCGGGCGCATCGCGGCCATAGGGCAGGAACGAGAGCGTCAACGGCGTCGGCAGCCCGATTGCACGCATCGCCCGCGTCCGATCGAGCCCCATATCGTCGAGCACGATCGCCACCAAGGCCCGGCCGGGCAGCGGGTTCGCCGGTACGGCGCGACGCTCCCACTCGGCATCGATCGCGCGCACGGCCGGCCGCGAGACGATCGCGGCTGGCGTCGCCGCCGGCGCGGTGACCGTCGCGACCAGCGCGGATTGCGTCGTCTGGGTCTGCGTTGTGGTCGCGTCCTGTGGTGGCGCGACTTCCACGCTGGCGCTGGATTCCGGCGTGCCGCGCTGCGGAATGACCAAGCGCTGCAACGCCTCCGAACCAAGCTGCGGCGGCGCGAACACGTAGAGCACCGCCAGCGATAGCAAACCCAGAATTGCGGCGGCCGCCGGCACCAGCAGCCTGGAACGGCGTTTGAGCATCTATGCGGTGGCGTTCAACGTTTCGGTCATGTCGGACGTCTTTATGCGCCACTGCCGCCCTGGCTGAAAGAGTTGCAAACACGGCGGAAACGATCAAACCTCCGGCCGCCGCTTCCCTCCAAGAACGCTTCCCTCCAAGAACGTAGCGCCCGTCATGACCGCCGATATGGACAAGCTCAAGGCCCTGATCGCTCGCGTGGCCGATGGGCATGGCCTGAGCGTCGACGAAGCGCGGGTCGCCTTCGAAGTCTTGATGTCCGGCAACGCCACCCCCGCCCAGATGGGTGGCTTCCTGATGGCGCTGCGGGTGCGGGGAGAGACGATCGACGAAATCACGGGCGCGGCCAGCGTCATGCGCGCGAAAGCGAGCAAGATTGCCGCACCCGCCGATGCGATCGACATCGTCGGCACCGGCGGCGATGCGATCGGCACCTGGAACGTGTCGACCGCGACATCGATCGTGGTCGCGGCCTGCGGGGTGCGCGTCGCCAAGCACGGCAATCGCGCCTTGTCTTCGAAATCCGGCGCGGCTGACGTGCTGACCGCGCTCGGCGTCAACACCGACGCCGATTTCAAGCTCATCGAGCGCACCATCCTCGAGGCCGGGATCGGCTTCATGATGGCGCCGCGCCATCATTTGGCCATGCGCAACGTCGCCGGTCCCCGCATCGAACTCGGTACGCGCACGATCTTCAACCTGCTCGGCCCCCTCTCGAACCCGGCGCTGGTGACGCGGCAGCTGCTCGGCGTGTTCGCGGAGCGCTGGATCGAGCCGCTGGCGACGACGCTGGGCAATCTGGGCTCCATCCGCGCCTGGGTCGTGCACGGATCCGATGGCACCGACGAGATCACCACGACCGGACCGACCGCGGTGGCGGAGTTGCGGGATGGTCGGGTGCGTCGCTTCAGCATCACGCCGGAAGAGGCCGGGCTGCCACGCGCCGCGCTTGCCGATCTCAAGGGCGGCACGCCGGCCGAGAACGCCGCCGCGATCATGGCACTGCTCGGTGGCAAGCCCGGCGCCTTTCGCGACATCGTCCTGCTGAACGCCGCGGCGGCCCTGATGATCGCCGACAAGGCCGTCGATCTCCCCGCCGGCGTCGCGCTGGCGCGCACCGCCATCGATAGCGGCAAGGCGATGGCGGCTCTCTCCAAGCTGATCGCGATCACCAACACCAAGCCGGATGCCTGAGGGCTCGGGCCGTGACGGACATCCTCGCGAAGATCTGCGCCGACAAGCGCAACGACATCGCTCAGCGCAAGATGCGCGTCACGCTCGGCGAACTCGAGCGCCGCGCCGCTGCCGCCGATCCATCGCGTGGTTTCATGCGACGTCTCGCGGCGGATGCGACGCCGAGCACGCCGGCGCTGATCGCGGAGATCAAGAAGGCGTCACCGTCGCGCGGCCTGATTCGCGCGGTCTTCGATCCGCCAGCATTGGCGCAAGCCTATCGTGAAGCCGGCGCGAGCGCGCTCTCGGTGCTCACGGACACGCCGTATTTCCAAGGCCAGGACGACGATCTGCGGGCGGCGAGCGGCGCCTGCGACCTGCCGGTCCTGCGCAAGGATTTCACGCTCGATCCCTACCAGATCGTCGAAGCGCGCGGCCTCGGCGCCGATTGCATCCTGCTGATCATGGCGGCCCTGACGCCGGCCGAGAGCCTAGCGCTCTATCGTCTGGCCCGATCGCTCGGACTGGATGTGCTGGCCGAAGTGCACGACCCGCGCGAGCTCGATCAGGCGCTGGCGCTCGCCGAGGCGATGCTGGGCGTCAACAACCGCGACCTCAAGACGCTCGAGATCGACCTTGCGACGTTCGAGCGCCTGGCGCGCTTGGCGCCGGCGGGTCGGTTTCTCGTAGCCGAGAGCGGCCTGAAGACCCAGGCCGATGTCGCACGTGTCGCCGCCGCGGGCGCACGCGCGATCCTGGTCGGTGAATCGCTGATGAGCCAACCCGATGTCGGCGCCGCGACACGCGCCTTGCTCGCCCGCGCGACGGTCGCATGAGCAGCGACCTCACGCATTTCGACGCCGAGGGCCGCGCGCGGATGGTCGATGTCTCGGACAAGGATGTGACCGCGCGTGTCGCGATCGCGCGCGGCTCGGTCATCATGGCGGCTGCGACGCTCGCGCGCATCCAGGCAGGCCAGATCAAGAAGGGCGACGTCCTCGCGGTGGCGCGGCTCGCCGGGATCATGGCCGCCAAGCGCACCGCCGATCTGATTCCGCTCTGCCATCCCCTGGCGCTGACCAGCGTCACGGTCGATCTGACGGCCGATCCGACGCGCAGCGCCGTCGACATCCAGGCCGAGGTGAAGACGACCGGTCGCACCGGCGTGGAGATGGAGGCCCTGACGGCCGCGAGCGTCGCCGCGCTCACGGTCTACGATATGTGCAAGGCGATCGATCGCGCGATGCGCATCGACGCCATCCGCCTCGTGCACAAGAGCGGCGGCAAATCCGGCGCCTACGAGGCGCGCTGATGCTGTCGGTCGAGGCGGCGCGCGCGCGCATCCTGGCGGCATTGTCGCCCCTCGCGGCGGAGACGATCCCGGTCGCCGACAGCCTCGGCCGCGTACTGGCCGAGGATCTCACGGCGCGCGTGACCCAGCCGCCCGCCGCCGTCTCCGCGATGGACGGCTATGCCGTGCGCGGCAGCGATGTCGCGACCGCCCCCGTCACCTTGCGCCAGATCGGTGCGGTCCCTGCAGGCGGCGACTTCGCCGCGCCGATCAGCGCAGGCGAATGCGTCCGCATCTTCACCGGCGCACCGCTCCCGGCCGGCGCCGATACGATCGTCATCCAGGAGAACGTGACCGCTGTCGGCGATGCCATCACGATCAACGAGGTGACACCGAGCGCGCGCTACGTGCGGCCGGCCGGGTTGGATTTTCGCGTTGGCGATATCGGCATCGTCGCCGGTGACCTCATCACCGTGCGCAAGCTCGGACTCGCAGCGGCGATGAACCGACCCTGGCTGCGGGTCACGCGGCGCCCACGCGTGGCGATCCTCGCCACCGGCGACGAGATCGTCATGCCGGGCGATCCCGTCGGCCCCAGTCAGATCGTGTCCTCGAACGGCCTTGCCCTTGCCGCCTTCGTGCGCGCCTGGGGCGGCGAGCCGATCCAATTGGGCATCGCGCCGGATCGCACCGAGGCGTTGCAGGCGATGGCTTCGGGCGCGCGTGGCGCCGATCTGCTGGTGACCACAGGCGGCGCCTCAGTGGGCGAGCACGACCTCGTGCGCTCGGCGCTCGGCGCGACCGGCCTCGATCTCGATTTCTGGCAGATCGCGATGCGCCCGGGAAAACCGCTGCTGTTCGGCCGTATCGACGCAACGCCGCTGCTCGGGCTTCCAGGCAATCCCGTCTCATCGCTGGTCTGCAGCCTGATCTTCCTACGACCCGCGCTGCTGCGCATGCTGGGAATGCGGGATCTGTCCGAGCACCGCTTGCCGGCGATCGCGGGCTGCGACCTGCCGGCCAACGACACACGCCAGGACTATCTCCGGGCAAGCCTCTCACGCGGCGCCAATCGCGAGCTCATTGCCACACCATTCGCAAAGCAAGACAGCTCGATGCTGTCCCTGCTCGCCCGGGCCGACGCGCTGGTCATTCGGCCCCCTGACGCGCCGGCCCTGCGCGCAGGCGACGGCGTCGAGATCCTCTCTCTGGCGGACTCCCTGATTGCGGTTTGATCAGTGCGCGCCGCACTTCACTTGAGATTGCATTCTCTTCGATCTCGATCGACTCATTGAGATGCAATCCAAGAACGAAAAACATGCTTCACAAAGCAAAGCGGAACGTCAGGAATCTTGACAAGTCTACCTTTGTTGAAAGGTCTCAGAATCCTAAGCCTCTACAGTCACAGTAAAATCACATCCGGCATGGATGTTGCTAGTTTCGTCATATTTGAAGTTCCATGGAGGAGAAACGGCTATGACGAAACGATTTGGGAAAGGCTTGATGGTCGCGGCCATAGGCGCGATGGGGCTGATGACCTCCACCGCGCTCGCGTTGCCGCTGTTCGATATTCGGGACGATGCTTCGCAGAACGGAGGATCGGTGTTTGCGACCGGCTACGGTCTCAACGTCTCGCTGTCCAACAATAACAGCAACAGCTTCGGTAATCAGGGCGCGGGTCTTTTCGCGCTGGAAAAGAGCCCGACTACGCAGAACATCTGGACGAGCTTTCTGACCTACTGTTTTGAGCTCACGCAGTTCATCTCGCTTCCGACGACCTACAATGCCCAGTTTCTGAATACGGTTCTGACACAAGCACAGTCAGATCAAATTTCCCGCCTGTGGAACGCGAAATTCGCGCTGGTCGACGGCAATAACGGCAATGGTGAAGGTGAAGGCGCCAATGGAAGCGCCGCCGAGGCCTCTGCGGCATTCCAGGCGTCGATCTGGGAGATCGTGCGTGACGGCGACGATGCCGGCACCAATCACGGTCTGAACAGCGGCAACTTCCGCGTTGAGGACCCAGCCGGGGTCGGCACACAGCAGGACCGTATCTACGCGCTGGCCGACACGTATCTAGGCCTCGCGTACGGAAACGGCGCCCTGGCCAATGTCGGCGGTCTGATCAGCGCGAGCAGCCAGGATCTGTTAAATCCGGGCGGCGGCCCCAGCGGTGCGAGTGATCCGGTGCCGGAGCCGGCTTCGCTGGTTCTGCTCGGTGCGGGCCTTGCTGGCCTCGCGGCGGCGCGTCGTCGCAAGCAGGTCTGATA
>Ga0163144_10001394_pt1 | contig 57130 bp, 42 predicted proteins | sample OliLak19BULKMAT1_FD_123175 | JGI IMG/M metagenome (GOLD analysis project Ga0163144, IMG submission 123175) | Freshwater microbial mat bacterial communities from Lake Vanda, McMurdo Dry Valleys, Antarctica - Oligotrophic Lake LV.19.BULKMAT1 | ecosystem: Environmental > Aquatic > Freshwater >...
AGCGCGTCGAGGGCCCACCAGGTGATCTTGCCCGAGCCGCGCTCGACGACCACGAGGATCCGCGAGTTGTCGGGCCAGGCGGTCACATAGACGGGCGAGTCGAGGTCACGGGTGATCGGCTGACCCAACATCTGTGTCAGGGTTTGTGCCGAGAGAGGGGGGGGGCGAATGCCGCGATCAGCGGCAGTGCAGACAGGCGCATGGTGAGTCTCAAAAGGAGGGCCGAATTGAGCGGCCCGACGGGTCCGCGCGCTTGCCGGGTCAGGGTGGACCCGACCTCGTGCGCTTGGACAAGGCTACCACGGCCGCGCGGCTCCCGCCCGCAAGGCGACGCCGTTCTCCGCCACGGATGCGGGCTGGCGCCCCACTCGAGCGCCCCACTCAACGGGCGTTCGGCGCGGCGCCAGTCCCTGTACCGCTCACGCCGAACCGACGAGTTCTTCCACTGTCGGGCACGTGCAGATCAGGTGCTTGTCGCCGTAGCCGTTGTCGATGCGGCTGACGTACGGCCAGAACTTGTGCTCGCGCTGGCGCGGGGTCGGATAGGCCGCTTCTTCGCGGCTGTACGGGTGCTTCCACTCAGCCGTCAGCACGTCCTCAGCGGTGTGCGGCGCGTTCGTGAGCGGGTTGTCCGCGCGCGGCCAGTGGCCTTTCTCGACCTTCCGGATCTCCTCGCGGATCGCGATCATCGCGTCGATGAAACGATCGAGCTCGGCCATCGACTCGCTCTCCGTCGGCTCGATCATCAGCGTGCCCGCGACCGGGAACGACATCGTCGGCGCGTGGAAGCCGTAGTCCATGAGGCGCTTCGCGACATCCTCGCCGGTGACCCCTGCGGTCTTCTCGAAGGGACGCAGGTCAAGGATGAACTCGTGCGCCGCGCGGCCGCGCGCGCCGCGATAGAGCACCGGGTAATGCGGCTCGAGGCGTTTCGCCATGTAGTTCGCGTTCAAGATCGCGAGCTCGGTCGCGCGGCGCAGCCCGAAGGCCCCCATCATCGAGATGTACATCGCGCTGATCGGCAGGATCGAGGCGCTACCCCACGGCGCCGCCGAGATCGCGCCGACGGACTTGGCGCCGCCATCAGCGAGGCCCATGTCGACCACCGGATGCGAGGGCAGGTACGGCACGAGGTGCTTCGCGACACCGATCGGGCCCATGCCCGGGCCGCCGCCCCCGTGCGGGATGCAGAACGTCTTGTGGAGGTTCAAGTGGCACACATCGGCGCCGATGTCGCCGGGCCGACACAGGCCAACCTGCGCGTTCATGTTCGCGCCGTCCATGTACACCTGGCCGCCGTGCTCGTGGACGATCGCGCAGATCTCGCGGATCTGCTCCTCGAACACGCCGTGTGTCGAGGGATAGGTCACCATCAGCGCCGCGAGCTCCTGGCCGTGCTGCTGGGCCTTGGCCGACAGATCCGCGACGTCGATGTTGCCCTTGGCGTCGCAGGCCACGGCCACGACGCGCATACCGCACATCACCGCCGAGGCGGGGTTGGTGCCGTGCGCCGAGGTCGGGATCAGACACACGTCGCGCTGCGCCTCGCCGCGCGCTTGGTGAAACGCGCGGATAACGAGCATGCCCGTGTATTCACCCTGGCTGCCCGCGTTCGGTTGCAACGACATCGCCGCGAAGCCGGTGATGTCGCAGAGGGCGCGCTCGAGGCGCTCGAAGAGCTCGGTGTACCCCGCCGCCTGGTCGCGCGGCACGAACGGGTGCATGCCCCCGAACTCGGGCCAGCTGACCGGGATCATCTCGCTCGTCGCGTTGAGCTTCATCGTGCACGAGCCGAGCGCGATCATCGACGTCGTGAGCGAGAGATCCCTCGAAGAGAGCTTGTAGAGGTACCGCAGGAGATCGTGCTCACAGCGGTGGTTGTGGAAGACTTCGTGCGTGAGGTACTCGCTCGTGCGCGCGAAGGGCGCGGGGTATCCGAGCTCCACACCCCTGGCGAGCGCCGTGACGTCCGCGCCGCGAACACCGAAAAGCTCGAGCAACCGGCCGACCTCTTCCGGCGTCGACTTCTCGTCGAGGGAGAGGCCGACGCGCTTCGCATCGACGGGGCGTAAGTTGAAGCCCGCGGCGACGGCCGCGCGGTGCAGCGCCACGGCGTCGCCGCCCGGCGCGTCCACGATCAGCGTGTCGAACGCGAGCTCGGGCCCAACTTTGAGCCCCTTCGCGCGCAATCCCGCCGCCAGCGTCGCCGCCAGGCCGCGCACGCGCTCGGCGATGCGGCGCAGGCCGTCGGGCCCGTGGTACACCGCGTACGCGGCGGCCATGACCGCGAGCAGGACCTGCGCCGTGCAGATGTTGCTCGTCGCCTTGTCGCGCCGGATGTGCTGCTCGCGCGTTTGCAGCGCCATCCGCAGCGCGCGGCGTCCGGCGGCGTCCTTCGAGACGCCGATGAGGCGCCCCGGCATCAAGCGTTTGTACTCGTCGCGCGTGGCCATGAACGCAGCGTGCGGGCCGCCGTATCCGAGCGGCACGCCAAAACGTTGGGCCGAGCCGACGACGACATCCGCGCCGAATTCGCCGGGCGGGCGCAACAACGTCAACGCCAATAGATCGGTCGCGACGACCAAGAGGCCGCCGTCTTCGTGCACACGCTCCGCGAACGCGGTGTGATCGAGGATGTCTCCGAACGTGTTCGGGTACTGGACGAGCGCGCCGAAACACCCGTCGACGTAGCCGCGCGGCGCTTCGCCGACGACCACCTCGATGCCGAGGGCCTCGCCGCGCGTGCGCACGACGGCGAGCGTCTGCGGGTGGACTCCCGCGCCGACGAAGAATCGATCGCTCTTGTGTTTCGATGCGGCCCAGCACATCGACATCGCCTCAGCCGCAGCGGTGGCCTCGTCGAGGAGCGACGCGTTGGCCATCGGCAAGCCTGTCAGGTCGCTGATCACCGTCTGGTAGTTGAGCAGCATCTCGAGCCTGCCCTGCGCGATCTCGGCCTGGTAGGGCGTGTACTGCGTGTACCAGGCGGGGTTCTCGAGGATGTTGCGCAGGATGACCGGCGGCGTCACCGTGTCGTAGTACCCCATGCCGATCAACGAGCGCAGCACCTTGTTCTTGCGGGCGACCGCGTAGAGGTCGTCGAGGGCAGCGCGCTCACCCAGGACCGGCGGCAGCGCGAGCTCGCGCTGCATGCGGATGCCCTTCGGCACGGTTTCGTCGACGAGCTGGTCCAAGCTCGCCGCCCCCACGACCTGCAACATCGAGGCGATCTCGGCCGCGTTCGGGCCGAGGTGACGGGGGAGGAACGAGTCGGTGGGCTCGAGGAAGGCGGGTCGCGTGACGCTCAAGGGTGGGGTCTCCAGCTCGCAGGATCGGTTCCAGGGCGGACCAGCGGTCCGGTGCCCTAGTGAGAGGCCATCGTCCCCCCGTGCTGGCACCGGGTGGCCCGAGTGGCCCCTGATTCTAGATTCGCCGAGGGCGCGGTTGGGGTTCGACGTATGCGGATCCGCAGGCGGTGGACTAGGCTGGAGGCGACGCTTCCAGCGCCCCCGGCTCGCCTGGCCGGGGTGCGACGATCCGTTCTGCCGAACGATCGCCCCTGCTTCTCTGTGGCCGAACACCCATGGCTCGCACCAAGGAATTCAACCGAGACTTCGCCTTACGCAAGGCGGTCGATGCGTTCGGTGACTCTGGATTCGAAGGCACTTCGATCCAGACACTCGTCAACCGAATGGGAATCCATCGCGCTTCGCTCTACGACACCTACGGGAGTAAGGAGCAGCTCTTCCGGGAGGCCTTGACCGAGTACGAGTGCCTCGTACACGAAAAGTACGGGCCGATCCTGGACTCGAGCGACCCCGCGCCCGCCGTCTTAGGTCGGTTCTTCGCGCGAGTGATCAAGGAGCTGACGGATCCGATCACGGGCAGCACCTCCTGCTTGATGCTGAAGACCGCGCTCTCGGGGGCGCGCCACCTGTCCGCGCTTCCGGAACAGGTGCGTCGGTACTACGACTGGTACAGCGAGCAGTTCGAGCGACTGATCACGCGGGGACGCAACGAGGGCACGATCGGTTCGCGCCGCAGCGACGCCGAGCTCGCGCGAGTGCTGCGATTCGTGCTGCTCGGTGTCGTCGCGGCAGCCGCGGTCGACGGCGACGCGGACGGCATCGGCGTGCAGGTCGAGCGCGAGCTCGCGCTATTGGCGCACGATTGACTCGGCCGGGCCCTCGAGCAGCAAACGAGCCATCGTGGCCTGCAGCGCCGTGTCCAGCTGTGCGACCGTACAGTGCCGTTCGGGCGCGATGCGCCCCATGCTGTGCCACCAATCCCCGGCCCGAGGCAAGTTCGCATGCGGCTGTTCGCACGGCGTGACGGCCTCGTCGCTCCAGCGCGCGCCTCGCGGATAGAAGAGGAACACGTCGCACGCCTCGGCGACGGGCAACAGGCCGCGCGTGAAGGCACGACCGGCGACGCCGGCGCGGTCCTCGAACACCGTCACGCGCTCGTCCTCCAAGCGCTCCAGGACGGCGGCACCACACGCGTCGCAACACTCGCCTCCAGCGAGCACGACCAGGACGTGGAGGCCGCGTCGCGGGAAGGCCTCGAGCAAGTTGATGCGCACCGAGGCGAGGCCTGACGCGCACACCTCGCAGCGCGGCGGCAGCAACACGACGACTCGCGGCACGTCCTTGAATCGATCGAAAGTCTCCTCGAGCGCTGCCAGCGACCCGTCGAGAGGGATCACCGGAAGCGCGGCGCCTTGCACCTCTTCGAGAGGCGGAGGCGGCCCCTTGCAGGCGCTGATGGCCAGCAGGGACAGGAGGAGAACGAGGCGGAACATCTTCGACAGACCATCGACTACACGATGCGGGGGGGCGGAGTCCATCCTCGGTCCGTGCGTCCCGGGACCGATGGCCGACGGATGAAGATTCGGACATGGCCGAGACGCCTTGTGAGCGCCGAGGCACGGGCGTCGCCGGAGGCGCGAGAGCGCCGTCGTCCCGCACGCTCTTTGGCCATCCGGCCGCACCGCGTAAGCCCTGACGTCTCGACACGGGACCGGGCGACGATGGCGACGACGCCGGCCTCGTCTGCCTCGCGGGTCGCTGTATGGGCCGGTCCGGCTTCTCGTCGCTCAGCTACCTTCCGCGACTCCCGATCAGCGCCGTCAAGCTCGATAGGTCGTTCATCGCGGAGATGCTGACCAGCCCCGCGGGCGGTGCGTCCGTGCGGGCCGTCCCAGGAGCCTGCGCCATGCACGCGGTTTGCGCGTTGTGGCCGAAGGCGTGGAGCGGGCGGAGCAGGTTGCAGCCCTCGCGGGTTACGGGGACGACCTCGCCCAAGGGTTCTATTTCTCCGAGCCGCTGTCGGTCACCGACGCGACGAGTCTGCTGCAAAGCTCGCTGGACTGGACCACGGCCGATTGGGTCCGCGCAGAGCGACGGCCAGCGGCGTGACTCAACGCGGCCAGAGCGCCTGAAACGAGCGCCCAGAGCCCGACCCACGGCGTGGACCTCCCGCGCGGGGATCAGCCCTTGGCGCGTCGCGTGCGCGGATCCGCGCGGAATCCAGCGGGCGGCGCGAGCCCACCGCTGACGACCTCGGCGACGAGCTCCCCCACCGCCGGGCCGAGCTTGAACCCGTGTCCGGAGCCGCCGCCCACGAACCACACCGCGTCGTGGTCAGGGTGACGATCGACGAGCAGCTCCTGGTCGATCGTCAACGTGTACTGGCAAACCCGTTGATCGACGAGCGGGGCTTCTGCGAGGGCGGGAAAGCGCCGCGCGAGGTACCGCTCGGCGCGCTCGCGCCCGACGGACGTCGGTGTTCGATCGCCAGTCGTCGGATCGAACATCGGACCCCACGTGTCCTCGCCGATCTTGAAGCCGCCGGACAGGCCCTCGGGGATGCCATACCAGAAGGTGGAGCCGTACTCCGCCCAGACCGGGAGCCCCGCGTGCAGCCGATCGCCGGCAGGGAGGCCGAACGAGAACACCTCTTGGCGCGTGACCGCGAGGTAAGGCTGCAGCAACTCGGGGAAGAGCTGCGGCAGCCAGGGCCCACACGCGAACACGTGGGCGTCGCCTGGCACGCGGCTGCCATCCGTCAACTCGGCGTCGACACGACCTCCGCGGTCCCCGCGGCTCTTGAATAAACGTCCGGAGGCCGCGCCCCTCCGCACGTCGCCACCTGCGGCGCGCACCGCGTCGTGTACGACCTCGCAAGCGCGTCGCGCGAAGAGCGCGCCGGCTTCGTGTTCGTAGAGGGCGCCGTCGAGATCGTCGACGGCGAAGGCCGGAAAGCGCTTCGCAAGAGCATCCTGGTCGAGGTCCTCGAACGGCAGGCCCTCGCGCTCGAGATGGGCGCGCGAGGCGCGCTCGAACTCGGCTGCGCCGCGCAGCAACCAAAGGACCCCACACGGCCGAAAAAGCGTGACATGGCGCTCGGCCTCGAGGGCACGCCAGAGGGCGAGGGAGCGCCGCACGAACGGCACGTAGTGCTCCCGCGCGCCGTACGCATGCCGCAGCACACGCGTATCGTCGCCCGAGCTCGAGCGGCCGTGGCCCGCGGACCAAGCCTCGATCAAAGTCACGCTGCAGCCCGCGCGCAGGAGGTGGAGGGCGGTCCAGCCGCCAAAAGCGCCCGCGCCGAAGACGTTGACGTGCAGGGGTGTCTGGGCCATAGCTGGATCGACGATCGCCATACGCCGCTAGCGCGGCGCGCCGTGGGCGCAGAGTAGGCCGCGCGCGCGCTGCAGGGGAAGGCCCAAACGGTATCCTGCCCGGCATGCAAGTCACGGCCGTCGAGATCGTCGCGGATCGCACCGCCGCGAGCCGCTGCGACGAGGGGTTTCTGAAGCTCCGCCGCCTCGTCGTGCGCAATCGTTATTCGGACGGCACGACCTCGGCGCCCTACCCGTGTGACGTCCTACGTCGACCGGGCAGCGACGCTGTGGTCGCGGTGCTGTATCGCCTCCGCGCCGGCCGCATCGAGGTCCTCCTGCGCGAGAATTTGCGCGTGCCGATCTACCTGCGGCGCGACACGACGTTCGTGCATCCGGACCCACGTGAATACACCTCGGTGCTCGAGGTCGTCGCGGGCATGGTCGAGCGCAGTGACCCGTCCGGCCCCGTCGGATTGTGTCGCCGCGCCGCGGTCGAAGCGCGCGAAGAGGCGGGCTGCGCGGTGCCCGAAGAGGCCTTCACGGTGCTCGGCGGCGAGACCTTTGCGAGCCCGGGCACGGGCGACGAGAAGCTGTATTTCTGTGCAGCCGAGGCCGACCTCGACGATCGCGGCGATCCGAGCGGCGACGGAAGCGTGATGGAGGAGTGGGGCCGTGTCCACATCATGGACCTCGACGAAGCGCTCGCGGCGTGTCGGAGCGGGGCGATCCCCGACATGAAGACCGAAGTCGCGCTGTGCCGCTTGGCGGATTCACTCGGCTGGTGCCGAGTGACGGGCGGCTTCGTCGCTACCAAGACCGACCTACACGCGTGAACAGGACGAGGCGATGAACATGACGACATCGGACGCGAGCGACCCGAAGAGCCCAGGCCGAGCTGCCACGATCGATGACGCGGCGCGCGCGGCCTTCGAGCGCGACGGCTTCGTGCACGTGCGCGGGCTCGTGCCGGAAGCCGAGCTGGCGGCGCTCGAGCACACGTACATGCGCTTCCTGCGTGGCGAGATCCCGGTCACGGGTCGCGACTTCTGCGACATGGCTGCGGAGTATTCCGAAGAGGGCGCCGATCGCTCGACAGCGGTCGCGCGCCTCGATCTGCTCAACGTGATGCTGCCGCGCCGGTACCACCCGGCCTGGCGCGACAACGCCTACGAGCGCGCGGCGGCGGCGGTCGCGCGCGCGCTGATTCCGGCGGCGACCGAGCTCGACTACGACCAGCTCGTGGCCAAGCCTCCACGCCGCCCGGCGGCGGTGTTCCATTGGCACCAGGACGTCGCCTACTGGCCGACGACCCCGAGCCCCGAGACTGTGACGGTGTGGCTGGCGCTCGACGACTGCGCCGAAGACAACGGCTGCCTGCGTTTTGTGCCGGGCAGCCACAACGAGCCGACGCTGCGCCCCCACCGCCCGCTGCACGGCGACCGCGACACGTCGCACACGCTGGTCGCCGACGTCGACCCAGCGGTCGACACCATCACCTCGGCGCCGATCGCCCGCGGCGATGCGCTGTGTTTCCGCGAGCGTGTGCTGCATGGCTCAGGCGGCAACACGAGCGACCGCTGGCGCCGCGCCTACGTCGTCGCCTTCCGCACGCGCGCGACCGTCGAGGCCGAACGCGCGCTCGGATTCACGCACAGCCACACCGACGACCTCACGGTGCTGCGCAAAGTGAGCGGCCTCGGGCCGAGTTGAACCCGAGCCCGGCGCCGTTGTCCTTCCAAGCGCCCTCGATCACGAACTCACCGAATCGTCGTACGGTACCAGCTACGCGGCGCCGATTCGCGCGGGGTGCCGGGAGCGCGCGCGCCCCGCACCCCGCGCCAATCGGCGCCGCGTACCTGGTACCGTACGACGATTCGGCGGCCCGCCCCCGCAGTCTGCGTGCAACGCAGCGGTACAATCGCAGGACTCGAGCGATGCAGCCCAAAGCGGCTCCAGCCCCTGGGACCACGCTGCGCCACCCCACCGTGACCGACACCCACGCCGAGCGCCTGCGTCACGTCTGCCAGCTCCTGCGGACCGCAGAGTCCGGCGTGCGTATCCTGCGCACGCTCGCGTGGGACCCCGAGATCCGCGCGCGTTTCCTGGCGGCGGGCGGCCGTGAGCTGCCGCAGCCGGTGTACCCGCGAATCGACCTCGCTCCGACCTACGAAGCCCTCGCCGCGGCGCGGCGCAGTGTCGACCCAGGTGCGCCGGGTGCGCGTTGGATCGTGCGCGCTGCCGAAGCGATCGAAAACGGCGCGCGCATGCTCGACGCCGTCGGCACGCGCGAGTTTCACCACTTCTCGCGCACGCTCTACAGCGGGCCGCGGGCCGTGCTCGTCGACGGGCGCGTGACACCCCTCGACCTAGCGCAAGAGCTCGATTCGACCCTCGCCGAGCTCGACGGCTTCGACCTCGACCTCGCGCCCCCGGCCACGCTGTCGGCCGAGGAGGTCGTCGTGCAGCTGCGCGCCGAAGCGCGCGCGGTGTTCGGTGACGAAGCGCCGCTCGTCGAGGTCGCCGACGGGCTCTCGTCCAAAGCGATCGCAGGCCCTCAGCGCGTGCGCATCCGCCGCGGCGCGACGTTCACGGACCTCGACATGACGCTGCTCATCGAACACGAGCTGCGCATCCACGTCGCGACGGCGCTCGCCGGTCGGGCGCAGGAGCACCTGCCGCTGCTCGCCGCCGGACACCCGGGCACGACGCGCACACAAGAAGGGCTCGCGGTGTTGTCCGAAGTCATCACCCGCACCACGGCGCCGGCCCGCATGCGCCGACTCGCGGCGCGTGTTCTCGCGATCGATATGGCGGAGAACGGCGCGGACTTCCGCGACATCTACCGCTTCCATCTCGAGCGCGGCGCGCGCGAAGAGGACGCATTCGAGGACGCACAGCGGGTCATGCGCGGCGGGTTGATCACGGGCGGCGCGCCGTTCACGAAGGACATCGTCTACCTCGATGGACTCCTGCGCGTACACAACTTCCTGCGCGTCGCGGTGCAGTTGCGCCGCCTCGACCTGATCCGACTGTTGTTCGTCGGCAAGGTCGCCATCGCCGATGTGCCGGACCTCGCCGAGCTGCGCGCGGCGGGGCTCCTGGCGCCCGCGCGTTACCTGCCGACGTGGGCCCAGGATCTGCGCCCGCTGGTGGCGACGATGGCGTTCTCCGGGTTCTTGAACCGCGTCCACCTCGCGACCGTGCGCGCGCACTACGAGGCGATCCTGTCGCGTGTGCCGCACGAGGACCTGTCGGGCTCGAGTGACCTCGACGGAGCGGTCGGTTGAAGCGCGCGCCTCGGATCGGCGTCGTCGGAGCGCGACGCGCGCGCCAGGGCCTCGGGCCGTTCGTCGCCAAGTGGTTCGCGCGTCACGGCGCCGAGGTCGTGGCCCACGCCGGCACGAGCGCTCGCACTGTGGACGCCGCGACGGCGGACCTGGCGCGACTCGCGGGTGTCGAGTCGCGAGGGTACGTGGGCCTCGCGAGCATGCTCGCGGGCGAGGACCTCGACGCAGTGGCCGTGTTGACGCCGCCCGAGGTCCACGGCGCGGCGCTCACTGCGTGCCTCGACGCGGGCCTGCACGTGTTGTGCGAGAAGCCGCTCGTCTGGGCGCGATATGCGGATCGCCGCGAGGACGCAGAGGGTGCGCCGCGATCGGTTCGCGACGATTCAATCGCCGAGGTGGCAGCGCTGGAAAAGGCCTTCGCGCACCGCGGCCTCGTCTTGTGGGAGAACTGCCAATGGCCCGCGACCTTGCCGTCTTATCGCGCGCTCTTCCCCGCAGCAGCCGCGGTGCCGCGGCGCTTCGAGATGTACCTCGAGCCCGCGTCGCGCGGCGTCGAGATGGCGATCGATGCGCTCTCTCACCCGTTGAGTCTGCTGCAAGCGCTCCTCGGCCCGGCCTTGGCGGTGCATTCCCCCACGGTGCGCCGCTTCGCGCCCGATCGCGGCGCTGCGGCGCTGGATCCAGCCGCGCGTGAAGGGCTCCAGCTCCTCTTCGAGGCAACCGAGGGCGCGCTCTCGGACGACGCAGAACCAGTCGGCGTGCGTATCGAACTGCGCCATGCTCCCGAGCAGCCGCGTCGCGCTTGGTATGCGCTCGACGGCCTGCGCGCAGACCGCCGCATCCGCGCCGAGGACTACACGATGGAGTTCACGGACGGCGACCGAAGTGTGACGCTGCCCGACCCGCTCGAGCGACACATCGAGGGATTCTTGGCAGCGCTGGCCGAGCCGCCCTCGCGCAGCGCAACGCGCCCCCTGACTGCGCGCATGAAGGCCCTCGTGCAGCTCGTGGAGGCCGTCGAGTCCACGTGGTAGGGCTCGAGCGAGTCCCGCCAACGAGTCGGACGGCGCCATCCACGAGCGACAACTTGGACGTCCCGTTCGCGGTCGCGACCCACATGCGCCCAAACGTCGACGCGCTTCGAATCCAAGCGGCGCCCCAGCTGCGGCCGCGTCACTCGGCGGGCGTGAGCTGTAGACCGAGCGTTGTCGTGACACCGGTGTCGATGCGAAAGCCGACCGTCATGGGCCGATGCTGCGTCTCGGTGAGTTGCAGTTCGTACTCGCCAGGAGGCAGGACTGGGCTGCGCGCGACGGGCCCGCCGAGCAGCACGCGCGAGCCCTTGTGCCCGACAACCTCGCCATCCTCATTGCGCTCCGAGAAGCTCAGGCTGAGTGGGCGCCATTCCGCGGCGCCGGCGACGCGGGTCCCGAGCTTTACGAAGGTGCGCTTTTCGATCGCACGCGAGGTCCCGACTTGCAGTTCGAGGTGGCCACAGACAAAGGCCTCGAGCGTGACCTCGCGGACCTCGCCGGCGCTGACCGTGACTCTCACTTTGCCCTCGGAGAGCGCGACAGGGGCGCTATTTGCGAGGGAGAGTGAGAGGTCGTAGCTGCCAGGCAATAGCCCCGCGATCTCGCATGTGACTGGGTCGCCAAACTTGCGTTCACCGCGCGGAAGAATGGGCTCGACGAGGACGATTTGCCCCGCGCCTTCGAGGCTATCCACCTCGATCGATGCATCGGCGGGTAGCTGCGGGCACGCAGCCCGCAACACGATCGCGCCCAACGTCGCGGGTCGTGTGACGAGCTCGACCGTGACGCACCCCGAGGGCTGCCCGGCTTCGATGAAGCCAAAATAGACGCCCCCGTCGGCGCCGTTCGCGCGCAGGACGTAACTGCACGTCGTAGGAACGAGCCAGCTGTGGGACTCGACGGGCGGCCGGAGTCTCGTCGATATCGACGACGAACCCAAGTCACGGTCGCTTTGTTCTGTATTCGGCGAGACGACCGACGAGATCTGGATCGAGACCATAGGCACCTGCTCGCGCGCGTCGTCGACCGCGTGGACCGTCACGAGCGCTGCGTCGACGACCAGCTCGTAGCCCTCCGTCCCGGTCGCGACGACGCGTCCGCTCACATCGGGCAGGTCGGAATCGACGGACCTCGCGTAGAGGCTGAACGAGCCGACAGCGAGACCTGTCAGCACGAAGCCCCCAGTGTCGTCACACGGCGCATTGCCCTGACGCAGACCCGGTCCAGACGCCCCTCCTTGGAGTGTCGCGGTGACCTGAGCCTTGGGCAATGGGGTCCCGTCGCCGAGCACTGCGCGCCCGCTGATCCGACCGGGGCCGAGCAAGACGAATTCGCCGACCTCGGTGCGACGCCCCTCTGCCACGAACAGCGCGCGACCTACGGAGCGCCCGGTGGATACCGTCGTGAAATGAGAGACCGTCGTGAACTGAGCTTCTTGGCCCGCATTCGCCTCGTCGGCGCCGAATGCAAGGCGACCCTCTGGAACCGCGCTGCCCTCGCCGTCCAAGAGCCGACCACTGACGCTCGCGCCTGGCCGCAGGACGAGCACGATGTCGACTCGCCCTGCCTGCAACTCAGCCGCACGCACCGTCCGAGTCATGGGCTGCCAACCGTCGGCGAAGGCGCGTAACATCAGCTCGCTCGGCACGAACCCGAGCACGCTGACTTGGACTGGTGCGCCTACGGTGTCGACGTCGAGGGTGTCGTCGAGCGCCGGCGCGTCTCCCGCGGCAACACGGAGCGAGCTTTTCTCCGCGCCCGCACCGCGCGGCTCGACGTCGAGCCTCGCACCCGGAACGGCTCTGCCATCCGCGTCCGTTACGGAGACGACGAGCCTCGCGAGCGGCTCGCGCTCCACTGACGACGAGCGCTGCTCGTCGGTTACGACGGGAGGGGTGCGCGCGAGGCGCGGACCGTTGGCGAGCGGTTCGATGCGCTGCGCTTTATCGACCGTCGCGACCGCGGGCGCTTGCGGTTGGCCGAGCGCGCGCGCCGTTCGATCGCTCGAAGCCCGTTCGCCAACCCAGAGGAAATAGCCCACACCCAAGAGGCAGAGCGTCGCGAGGGTCAACACAAGGCGTTGCATCGGCGCATGTTACCGCCGAACGCGCTCCGCGAGGGACGGTGGCTTCTTCACCCAACTTAGAGCGCGCGCAAGAATAACTGCGGTGTTTCAGCGAGTCAGCGTCGTCGCTGGCAAGGCGCCGCGCCGACGGCGTAGCCGTGCGCTACATCGAGAAGCGGCAACGCAGCCAGCGACGACGCTGGCCGCTGAAACACCGCAGTTACTCTTGCGCGGGCCCTTAGGGCCCGCGGTGCGGAACGTTTTGTCAAAAGGGTGAATGCGTCGAACCGATCGCGACGGCGCGCTCCTCTGGCACGAGAGCCTCGGCGGCGAAGGTCGGCCAGGACGCGACCGCGGCCTTCACGGCCTCGAGGCATTGGTCGAGGGCGCCGCGCTGGAGATGTGCGTGACGGGCGACCTGCGCCAGGTCCGCGCGCCCGATCCCGGCGCGCTGGCCCGCGACACTCAGCTGGTGCTGCCCGAGCCAGAAGTGCCCCGGCACATAAGCGTAGGTGACGTCGTAAGCGGGCGCCAAGCGCCAACGTCCGCGGCGGTCCATCGTGCACGCGAGGTTCTTGGTGTGGTCGTCTTGGTTGCGCGCGACCACGTTGAAAACCATGCGCAGCAAGAGCTGCGCGCGGTCCTCCGCTGGCAATCCGAGCCGCCGCGCCACGGCAAAGGCCTGCTCGTAGCTGTGCGCGTGTGGCAAGTTGTAGTCGAGGTGATCGAGGGCGCAGAGGGTCTGCACGTGCAGCTTTCCCGCGCCCTCCACGCGGTCGAAGCGCCGCGTCATGAAATGGCTCCGTCCACCCTCCTCGAGCAAACGGCAGTCGCTCATCTCGATCCCCGCGGCGCGCGCCATGAGGTGGTACGCGTACTCGATGCGGCCGTATCCGCGCCCATCGTCGAGGCCCCGGTCGCCGTTCGAGGAGACGCCGTCGAACTTCAACAGCCAGTGCTCGAACCCGTCCGGGGCGTCGACCTGGCCCGACCGCACCTCGCCCGTCGTCGGGTTCCACGCGATCACGGCCTTGGCCCGCGCGCCCCCCGCCGAGGTGCCGACGCGCAGGATGTGCCGCACGTTTTCGGCGCTGAAGTCGCCGCGTTCGAGCCGCTGAGCGAAGTCCTCGCGCCGCGCGAGAACGGCGCCGGCGAGATCGACGAGCGCGGCGACGTCGAGCGCTTCTGAGCGGTCGGTCGGGTCCGCCAGCGCCGGCTCGAACTCGAGGGCCCCCATCCCGCGGCGGCCGACATAACAGAGGCGCTCGACCGGATCGAGGGAGCCTGCGGCGCGCCCCTGGGCGGCCATCCAGGCGCGCAGGATCGCGTCGCCGTAGCGGTCGGGGAGGCTGTCGGCCAAGAGCCCCGGCAGACCGCGGAACGTCTCGCGTCCGAGGGCTGGGAAGGCGAACACACCCTTCCCGAGCGGCATGGTCAACGGCGCCACCTCGACGCCGCTCGGGAGGAACGCCGGGTCGTACTCGAAGGCGGCGACGTCGCGTGCCGCGTCCCAACGCACGGCGCCGATGCGCGAGCCCCACAGATGAACGGCCGCCAGAGTCACGCGTCCTCCCCCCAGCGCCACGCTCCATCGGCCTCCGAGCGCTCGTCGACTTGGCGTGGCCCCGAGGCGCGCTGGCGCGGTCGAGTCCGGGCCTCTCGCTCGAGCTCCTCCATCGGGCTCGGCCCGGGCGCGGGCACCAGGCCGGCGAGGCGAGCCCGTAGACCGAGGGCGCGCAGGACACCGACGAGGCTCGTCAGCTGCACCGACTCGCCCCCCTCGAGCCGCTGCAGGGTCGCGCGCGAGACCCCCGCCTCCTGGGCGACCTCGCGCTGGGAACGGTTCTGGCGCAGGCGCTCCGCCCCGAGGGCGTGGCCCAGCCCCTGGACGACGCTCTCATCCGTCGCCGAGGTGTCTCCGAGGCTCCATTCTTGCGGCATTGGCATCCTTTCGACCCTATAATGCATCAAGATCGAGGCCTTTCAAGACAGAGTCGGCTGGAGCGGGCATTGGGCATCAAATTCGAGGCTTTAACCGTGAGAAAATCACCCTAAGCTTCATTGATGCCTCCAAGCCCCGTCTCGTGTGAGCGCTCTGCGCCGCTGTGAGATCCTGAGTCGCGCGGTACGCTGCAACGGAGCCCGCGAGCCGCGAGGCCTCGTAGACCGGATCCCGGCCTCGCCGGAATCCCACGCTTTCCAGGATGATCGAGCCCAACACCATGCGACACCGCCGAACCGTGCGCAGCCTGCGCGAAGCCACTCTCGCGCTCGTGTGTCTCGTGTCGAGCACCGTCGTGGCTGCGTCGGCGACGAGCTCGCTTTCGGCACTCCAGGAGAGGGCACCCAAGGAGCCGGCAATCCAGGAGAAGGGCTCTGACGACAAGGACACGCCCGAGGACGGCGGCGTCACCAAAGCCGAGGTCAAGGCCGCGGTCAAGGCCCTGAGCGAGGGCCTCGCCGCCAAGGAGCCGGCGGCGCGCCTCGTGGCGCTGCGCGCGGCCGCCGAGGTCGTTCACGACGACGTCGTCAAGGCGATCACGGCGGGTCTGAAGGACAAGGTGACCACGGTGCGCGACGGGACCCTCGACCTGCTCGGTCGCATCGAGCTGCCGAGCGCCCTCTCGGCTTTGCACGAACACGCGCGCAAACAACGGCGCACACTCTCCGACGAGCCCGAACACTATGCGCTCGTGCTCAAATGCGCTGCGCGCCATGGCGATCCGAGCACGATCGAGCTCTTGTTGGACAAGGCCTTCGACTCGGATCATGACGAGCTCGAACGTACGCGTGTGCTGGGCCTCGCGAACATCCGCGACAAACGCGCGGTCGAGGCGCTCTTCGACCTTTTGACCAAGGCGGATCGACGGCGTGTCGTGCCGCGCATGGGCGAGCTGCAGCTCGCGTTCAACGTGCTGCTCGGCGTCGACGTCGGCAAGAACCAGGACCGCTGGCAGGCCTGGTGGAATGACAACAAGAAGACCTACGAGCTCACGCCGAAGTTCCCGGTGCTGCCCGCGGAGTCGCTCGCGACGTGGGAGCGTTTCTGGGGCCTCGAGCGCACGTACCAGCGCAATCGGCGCCGCGGCGATCGGGGGCAGTAACGCGCGTGAGCGTCGCGCGCCAAGGGCTCAGGGCGCAGGGCGCAGCGCTCAGGGCGCAGCGCTCAGGGCGCAGCGCTCAGGGCGCAGCGCTCAGGGCGCAGCGCTCAGGGCGCAGGGCTCAGCGCGCGACGGGACGGCCCTCGATCGGACAGCCCGCGGCCTCCCACGCCATCATCCCGCCCGGAATGTCGACAACATCGCTGCGTCCTGCGGCCTCGAGCACGCTCAGCGCGACGAGGGACCGCCAGCCTGACTTGCAGTGCACGTGCAGCCCCCGCTCCGCGTCCTGCGGCAGCTCGGAGAGGCGCTCCTTCAGCTGACCGAGCGGGATGGTGATCGCGCCGGGGATGTGCCCCTCGGCGACCTCGCCAGGCTGTCGGACATCGAGCACGCGCGGCGCACGGCGACCCGCGGCGAGCGCCGACGCGGTGTCTTTAGGGCTCGAACGTCGCGCCGGCACGAGGTCGGCCGCGGCGAGGGCGCTCTTCGATTCAGCGAGGAAACCCTCGACACGGTCGAAGCCGATCCGACCGAGGCGCAGCGCGGCCTCGCGCTCCTTGCCTGCCTCGGCGATAAGCACCACCGGCCGTTCGAGGTCGAGCACGCAGCCGGCCCAGCTCGCGAACTGGCCGTCGAGCCCGACCCAGAGGCACCCCTCGAGGTGGCCCGCGGCGTAGGCCTCTTTCGGTCGTGTGTCGAGGATCTGCGCGCCGCGCGCGGCGTGGGCTTGCAGCGCGTCGAGTGTCAGCGGCACGAGGGCGCGCGGCAGAACCTCTTCGAGCAGTCCATGCACGCGCTGGTTGAGCGTCGCGGTGTAGCCGAAGTAGGGCGGCGCAGGCGGCTGACCCTCGGTCAGCTCGGCGACGAAGGCGCGCACGTCGGTGAGCCCGAGCGCGGCGTTGTTCGTGCGCTGCGCGCCGATCGTCGAGGTCGTCTCGCTCGAGAGGTTCTTGCCACACGAAGAGCCCGCGCCATGACCCGGCATGACGAGCACGGAGTCAGGCAGGGTCAGGAGGCGACTCTGCAGCGAGTGATGGAGCGAGCGCGCGAGCTCCTCGCCGGTGACCCCCTTCGACGTCATGAGATCCGGGCGCCCGACGTCGCCGACAAAGAGCGTGTCGCCGGTGAAGACGGCGTGCGGCTCGCCGTCTTCTTTCAACAGCAAATAACACGTGGATTCGGGCGTGTGCCCGGGCGTCGCGAGAGCGCGCAGCCGCAGCTCGCCGAGCGCGAGCTCGTCGCCATCGGCGAGGGGCGTGAACGGGAAGTCCGCCTTCGCCGCCGCGCCGAGGTACAGCGTCGCGCCGGTGCGCGCGACGAGCTCGAGGTGACCGGCGAGGAAGTCCGCGTGGAAGTGCGTCAACAGCACGTGCCGGATCTTCCCGCCGAGGGCGCTCGCGCGCTCGAGGTAGAGGTCGACGTCGCGGCGCGGGTCGATGATCGCGAGGGTCTCACCGTCGCCGACGATGTACGAGGCCTGGCTCAAGCAGGCGAGGTAGTGCTGTTCGAGGATCATGGTTCGGTCGGTCACGGAGAGGGTCGAGCGCGAGGCGCCACGATAGCAGGGTCCGAGCTCGTAGGCGCGCGAGCGAGGCTCGCGAGCTCTCGCCGCACTCGCGGAAGGTCCAGGCGGACGGCGATCGGTGGTGTCCAGCGCAATCGCGGCCTGAATTGAGTGTGGCGCGGGCAGCCTGGTGTGATTTTGACGAGAACGGCGACACCGCCGGAGCGGCGCGCGGTCATGTCGGTGTGAACGAAGGGCACGAATGCAGACGAGAAGTCGAGGCCGGCGCGGCAAGCGCAGCGGTCCGCGTGACACCCGACGACGGGGACTGGCCGGAGCTCCTCGAGCAGGTCGAGGACGCGCCCTCCGCGCTGTGGCTGCGGGGCGACCGCCGGCTGCTCTCGACCTGGCCGCGTATCGCGATCGTGGGCTCGCGGGCCCCCACCGCCTACGGCGACGCACAGGCGCAGCGTTTCGCCGCCGCGTTCGCGCGCCTCGGGATCGGGGTCGTGAGCGGCCTCGCGCGCGGCATCGACGCCGCGGCCCACAACGCGGCGCTCGACGTGGGCGGCGCGACGTTGGCCGTGCTCGGCTCGGGAGTCGACGTGCCGTGGCCGACGGGGGCCGTGACGGACCGCGTGCTCGCCAAGGGCCTCGTGCTGTCCGAGTTCGGCCTCGGCGTCGGCCCGCGACGGCACCACTTCCCCTTGCGCAATCGGATCATCGCCGCGCTGTCGGCGGCGGTGCTCGTGGTCGAAGCGGCCGAGCGCTCGGGCTCGCTCATCACCGCGCGTTTTGCTGTCGACCTCGGCCTGCCGGTGTTCGCGATCCCTGGCCGGATCGACCACCCGATGGCCCGCGGCGCGCTCGAGTTGATCCGCGCGGGCGCGACGGCCGTCGGTTCACCGGAGCAGCTCATCGACGACCTGTTCGGCCCGGGCACTTCTGCGTCGAGCGGCGCAGGCCCGAGGCCTGGCGCGCGACCAGGACCGACCCCGGGGACATTGTCCGCAGCGCTGCACGACGCCCTCGCCGGCGAGACGGCCACGGCCGGCGAGCTCGCGGTCCAACTCGACGAGGACGTCGGGCAGGTGCTCGCGGCCCTCGTCGAACTCGAGCTCAACGGCTTCGTGCGCCGCTCGCCGGGGGGGCTCTATGCGCGGACTGGCTAAACCGACGTCGTACCCCCCACCGCGCCCATCAACGTGGCTCGACCTCGAGCACGAGAGTCGTGTGTTCGCAACGTCCATAGGCGACTGCCTTGCGTTCGACGACGGCGCCGCTGACGGGGTCGCAGAGGGAGACGATGAGCGGGAGATCGCTCGGTATGAAGAGCGTGCCGACACCCGCGGTGTCGAGTGTCGCCGACAGTTGCACCAAGTTCGGGGGGCCTTCACCGCCCCGTCCATGGCCGGCGCCGCGTCTCCGAGGCGGGAGCGCCTCGGCTTTCACGACGCCGCCTGCGAGCGGGCCGCGGCGCGTTTGCCCGACGACGTCGATGCGGCTCACCGCCAGGTCGACCGAGACGACGCCCTCCGCAGCGTAGGCCTGCACGAGCTCGAACTGTCCAGGCAGAAACGGGCGCTCGATGCGCACCAGCACGTTCCCGGTCGGCACTCCGCGCACGCGCACCTCGCCCGAAGGGCCCCACGTGGCGCTGCTTCGCAGCCACACGATCGACCCATCTCCGATCAATTTGGGCTCGGCGCGGCGTAGGTCGACGCCGTAGCCACCCACAGGCGCCGCGTCCGCGACCCCCGTGTGCCAGGTGAGGAGCGGCCCGCGGCGCGGCGCAGGCTCGTGGCCCGGCTCCTCTTTCACGAACCAGGGTGTCACGACCTCGACCGACTCGCCGCTGGGCATGTAACCCGCCGGCATGCGCCCGATGAGCTGGAGCTCGGTCGGGAACGGGCATAGGTACGCGCCCACGTCGACGTGGTCGACGTCGCGGCGCACCGTGACGATCGCGAAGTGGGGATGTCTCTCGTGCTCGAGCGCGATCACGACCCAGTCACCCGCCGTGGGAGCCCGCATGGTGTATTCGCCGCCGCGGACCTCCGCAAAGTCGGTCATGGCCAGCGGCCCGGGCTCGCGCAACACGTCGTGGGCGACGAGCGCCACGTGCGACGCCGCGGCGCGGCCGACGAGACGCGCGTGGATCGGCGCGAGCTGGACCGATGTGTACCAGCGACACACGAACGTGCCGTCGTCGGCGGTTCTGCAGCTCGGAGATGAGATCGGGATCTCGGCCTCGAAGCGCGCGGCCTCGAAGTGGTCGATGACGAGGTGCAAAGAGCTCGGCAACCTCAACTCACCGGCCGGCCCCTTCGCAGCCGCCGTCGTGAGCAAGGCTCTCTGTCCCGGCACGAGCCCGCCCGTGGCCGTGGCCGAGGCGCCCAAGCCTGAGAACTCGACGCTCACGGAAGCCGGGGTCGAGTTGCCGACAGGCGACAGGTTCGACACCGACACTGCGACGACGACCTCGAGGCGCACGTCACCCGACAGAGGGTCGACAGGGCGCGGCGCGATGGCCGGTTGGGTCGGGGCGCCAGGCTCAGGGGGCGCCGGCTCGAGCGGCGCCGGCAGCACCGCCACTTCGCGGCGGGTAGACGAGGGACGACGCGGGGGTGGACTCGGCAGAGATTCGGGCGCGATCAGCTCCGCCCCATCGACGCCCACAACCCTGGATCCCGTGAGCACCAGGTCGCCTGGCTGTAGAGCGCCGACCGGCCCTACGCCCTGCGCCCCGCGGGACCATGCGGCCCAGACGGCGACGACGATCGCGAGAAGTACCAGCAGCGCGAGTCTCATGGCGTCGTCCAACGTGTGCGAGGCCGGGCGCGGGTTCGAGAGGTGGGACACCGCGAACCCCGCACCACTTCCTGCGAGTCTAGCGGCCCGTCCGGATCGCGCTGCATACCGTGCGCCGTGTACGCGGCCTCAGGCTGTGGGCGCGAGGCAGAAGAGGACAAGAGCGAGGGTGAGCGTGAAGCGGAGTGTCGCCGCCCGTGACGTCGCGCAGGGCGCCCGCGACGCGCGCAGCCACTTCGACGTGGCGTGACCGACTTGGGCCGTGACGGACCGCGTGCTCGCAGAGGGCCGCGTGCTCGCAGAGGGCCGCGTGCTCGCAGAGGGCCGCGTGCTCGCAGAGGGCCGCGTGCAGTCCGAGTTCAACCTCAGTTTGGGGCCGCGGCGCTATCTCGACCCTCTGCGCAACCGAATCATCGCCGCGCTGTCGGCGTCGATGTTCGTGTTGGAAACGGCCGAGCGCTCGGGCTCTTGCACCACAGTGCGCTTCGCGGTCGACCTCGAGTTGCTGGTGGCCGCGACTCCGGTCAGGATCTTCCAACCTCAGTTGCGGCGAGCAGCGCCGACAGCAACTGAGGAACGTGAGTCGCCTTGTGGATCGCTTCCATGTGCGCCCTTGCCGTTGCAAACGAATGCTCTCTCATCGCGCCGCGCTGCCCGCGTCCCCCGACTCCAGCATGCTCTTCACATAGCTGTCGCTGTCCTCTTCCTGGTTCTCCGCATAGAGCTGGCCGCCACCCGGCGCATTGAACAGCGTGGCGAGCGTCTCATCGAAGACCTGTGCTGGTGAGAGCCCGCAGGTGTTGGCCAGCTTCTCGAACGTGTCCACAGTGAACAGCGACAGCAACCACTGGTTGAGCACCAGTTTCTGGGCGAAGCGCACCTGCGGCTTATTGTCGGCGCGACGCCCGCGCCCTCTGGCTCGGGGCGCCACTAGAGAACCTCCCCAAGCTTGACGCTCACCGGTTGGCAGCAAATGCGCTTGTCGCTCACCTCGGCCACCCAAGTGAGCGACAAACCACGTTGCAGTGAACAAGTGAGCGTCAAAAAATCTCCTGCCCTTCGGCGATGTTCAACAGCGCTGGCATGGCCAGGACGGCCGCCCTGCGCCCACTGGCGGGGTCCAGGACTCGCAGCACATCCCCTTTCTGGAGCACCCCAAGGAAACGCCGGGCCGTTGGTACCGGGATGCCCGCAGACTGCACGAAGTCTGAGCTGCGGAAGATCGGCCTCGGCCAAAGGGGCACATCGAGTCCCTGTGACGAACCAGTCAAAGCGCAGGTTTGCGGGAGCCGACGGTCGGATTGCGAGGAAGGCCTGTTGCTTCACTCCTCACGGACGCAAGCTGCGCGCGCTTGCCTCGAGGGCGGGGAAGGCGGCGTCGAAGCGCTCTTTGGGGCCCCAGGCCTCGAACGTGTAGATCCGTTTGAAATCGCGCACGAGCACGAGCATGTAACCCTGGAGCTCGCCCGCGACTTCGCGGCTGCCGCGCAAGAGGGCGCGGTCGTCGTCCAGGGTGCGCTCACTCGCGAGGGCGACCGCGCGACCCTCCACTAATTGGCGGCGCGCGAGCTCGAGCCAAAACGCGAGGGCGCCGCGGTCGAAGTTGCTGTGGCGCTGCAGCTTGATGCGCAGGTCGCCCGCGTCCATGGCCTCGACGAGGTCGTCGCTCTGGTAATAGCGCACGAACGTCTCCGGCGCGTCGAACTTAGGGCCGTTGGCGAGGAAGCGCGGCTTCTTGGGCTGGCCCTGCACCGTGCCGGCGAGGAGGCCGTCGCCCAGGCGACTGATCCAGTCGAAGGGCACGTCGCCCCCGCTGACGTCCGAGCCGGCGAGTGAACGCGACCCGAAGCGCACCGTGATCGTGCTGAGCGCGACCTGGGACGCGAGGAAGCGCTTGCGGCCCTCCATGCGCTCGATCTCGCCAGTGAGGCGCGTGAGCTCGGCCTCGATCTTGATCGTGTCCTCGATGCGCTCGCTGTTCTCGAGGTGCGCGAGAAGTCGCTCGCGGGCGCGCTGGGCGTTCTCGAGGCGGATCTCCAAGTCGAACATCTCCTCCGTGACGTCGGAGGCTTGGATGTTGCGCTCGATCACCTCGCCGAGCAGCTCGATCGCGGCCACAGCCTCGTCGAATTTCGCTGCGGGGACACGGACAGCGATCGAGGTGGCGTCGCTGCGCTGCAGGTACCCTCCTCGAGACTCAGCGATGCGCAGCACCGCCGCCCGGGCCTCCGTCGCGGAGACGACGACGAGCCCCAATTGGGCGCTGTAGATGACCTGCCGCGCGAGCGCCGCGGGCGACATCGGCATGGACGGGTCCTCGACGTCGAGGGCCACCGAGGCGTCGCTCTCCATCGACCCCGCTGCCCCGGGCTTCTCCTGCGCGAAGAAGGACTGGTTCAACGCACCCTCCCAGTCCTGCGAAGGCTCGGCCGACGACAGGCCGCGCATGTCAGCGCCCACTCCGGGCGCGGTCGCGCAGCCAAGCGTGAAACAGAAAAGCGCGAGCGCGAGGGCGAAGATGAGGTTGGTTCGCATGGCTAGGGTCCCTTCGACGGGACCCTAGCTTAGGGCCCGTCCGCGAATAGGTGGCATGTTTCGGCGAGCACACGGCGTCGCTGACAAGGCGCGAAAACCCTAGGCAACCTGCATGGTGTCCGGGTTTGAGCGACGCATTCAGCGGCGACGAGGGCCGTCGCAACATGCCATTGATTCGCGGACGGGCCCTTACGCCACACCGTTTGGCTCGAGCGACCTGGCGGCCGCACCGAGTCTCGTAAGACCCGAGTCAGGCCTCACTGACAGCTGGAGCCCAGGTTGATATTGATGTCCCCGTGCTCACCTTGCATCGGAACGAGGGGCTGGCCCGTGCTCGGCTGGCGCACGACCACCACGTCGAGCCAACCGGCCGCGCCCAACAGCAGGTTCTTGCCGCTCGCGCCGAAGCCGATCTGGAATGCGGGTCCGAAGCGCACGAAGCGCAGCTCGCCGCCGGCGAAATTCGCTTCGCCGTAGGCGCGGCCCTCGAAGGCTGTGTAGTAGCGCCACGCGTGGGGATCGATGGGACCACCCGAGGTCGCGTACCACGTGCTGAACAGCTCGAGCTTCGGGCTCCCGCTCGGCGCGTGGCCGGGCTGACCCGGGTCGAGGCGTCCCGAGAAGTCGACCTCGACGCGGAAGCGACTGTTCGGTTGACCGGGGCGGAAGATCGTGCCCGAGAGGCGCGCGGTGCCGTCGGGGCGCTCGACAAAGGGCGCGTTGCCCTCAAAGATGAAGTCGGTGCCGATGCCCGGGAAGTAGAAGGCGTGACCGCCCGCCGTCGCGGCCGCTTGGGTGTCTTGCTCCGCAGGCGTCGCACAGACGTCGCACCCGAAGAGGTCGAGGTTGAAGTCGCCCGACTGCACGGCGATGTACGTCCCTTGAGTCGGCTGCGCAGTCACCTCGGTGACGAGCCACCCTGAGGCCCCATGGCCTTCGTTGCGACCGCTCGCGCCGCGCCCGAGCTGCGTCGAGGGACCCATGCGCGTGAGGCGCACGACGGCGCCGGCGTGGCGCCCGAGGCCGACGAGCTCGCCCTCCGTGTGGCGGTAGTACCGCCAACGCATGAAGTCGATCGGTCCGCCGAGGTCGCTGTAACGATCGCCGCGCAGGTCGCGTTTTGGGCTGCCCGCGGGCAGCGGATCGCCGAACAGCGGCTCGGCGCGGTCCGTGAAGCGCAAGTCGAGCGCCCAACGGTGGTCACCACCGGTGACGTCGCGCAGGACACCCGCGAGGCGCGCGGTGCCGTCGCCGCGCTCTTCGAAGGTGCCGGGGCCCTCGAACTCGAAGCTGCCGCTGCCGAGCCCTTGGAACCAGAACGCCGCGTGCCCGCCGATGTTCGAGACCTCGGGGTCGCTCGGCGCGCCCGCGACACACTCGACACACGCGCCCATCAGGTCCAAATTGATGTCGCCGTTCTCGAGCACACCCGGCAGCCCGATGCCGGTGGTCGGCTGCTGGACCAGGTTCACGGCGATCCAGCTCGCGAGCCCGAGGCCGTGGTTCTTGCCGCTGGCGCCGGAGCCGATCTGCGGCGCTGGGCCCACGCGGTCGATATCGAGGATCGCGCCTGCGAGCTCGTCGAGGCCCTGAAGGCGCCCGGTGAGCTGCGTGTAGTAGCGCCAAGCGCGTGTGTCGATCGGCCCGCCGTGTTCGACGAAGCTCGCCGCGACGAGCTCCTTTTTGGGCGAACCTGCAGGCGGATGGCCCGCGTCACCTGAGTTCAAGCGACCCGCGAGATCGACCGTGGCGCGCAGACGCCAACCGAGCCGCGAGGGGCTCGTGAGGACACCGACGAGGGTCGCCGTGCCGTCCGGAAACTCGGCGAAACGCGCGCCGGATTCGAACACGAAGTCGTGGCTGATCCCGGGCAGGTAGAACGCGTGGCTGCCCTCGTAGCGTGCGACCAGAGCGTCGCGCTTCGCGCCTCCCGCGCACATGGTGCAGTCGCCGTTCAGGTCGATGTTGATGTCGCCGTGCAGCGGCTCCGTGGGCAGCAACGCGCCGGTCGCGGGCTGCGCGATCACCGCGACGTCGAGCCAGCCCGAGCCACCGAAACGCTGGTTCTTGCCGTTCGCGCCGAGCCCGAGCTGGAACGAGGGGCCACGGCGCTCGATCTCGAGGCGCGCGCCGCGCAGGGCCGCGAGGCCCTCCAACGTGCCGACGAGGGTGCCGTAGTAGTGCCAACCCGCAGGGTCGATCGGGCCACCCTGCGCGCGGTACGCGCTCGCGTGCAGCTCGAGCTTCGGGCTACCGGGCGGCGCATAGCCGGGCGCGCCCGGATCGACGCGGTCGGCGAGGGTGACCTGGACGGTGAATTGCCGCTCGGGCAGCGCAACGGAGTAGATCACACCCGCGAGCGAGGCCGTGCCGTCGGCGCGCTCGGTGAACTCGGCGCCCGGTTGGAACACGAAGTCGGTGCCGATCGAGGGCAACCAGAACGCGTGGCCACCCTGGTAGGGCGCGACCGAGTCGTCGCGTTGCGCCGCCTCGGCGCAGTGTCCGACTCCCGTCGGCTCGAGGGTGATGTTGATGTCGCCGCCGGTCGAGTCGCCGAGTCCGGGGCCGTTTGCGGGTTGTGTCACGACGGTCGTGCTGAGCCACCCCGAGCCGCCGAGGCGCGCGTTCTTGCCGTTGGCGCCGACTCCGAGCTGGAACGCCGGCCCGCGGCGCACGACCTCGAGCCGCGCGCCGGTAAGGTCGCGCAGGCCGACGAGGCTGCCGTTCACGCTCTCGTAGTAGGACCATATCGCGGGGTCCACCGGCCCTCCGGCGCTCACGTAGGAGCCGCTGTTCAGCGCGAGCTCGGGGCTCCCGCTCGGCGGATAGACCGGGTCACCTGGGCGCACGCGAGCTCCGAAACGCACGTCGACGTAGAACGAACGCGCGGGATCCGCCTCGTCGTGCGCGACGCCGGTGAGGCGCGCGGTGCCGTCGGGGCGCTCGGTGAACTGGCCGCCGTAGGCGAACACGAGGTTCTCCGCGATGCCCGGCAGGAGGATCGCGTGGCGCGAGTTCGAGCTCTCGAAGGGCTGCTCACTGCGGGCCGCCTCGGCGCGCAGGACGGTGTCGGCTTGCAGCGTCAGCGCGACCGTCCCATTGCCGCCGGTCGGCAAGCTCGCGCCGACCGCGCGGTGCCAAAGGAGCTTCGCGAACGCCCCGAAGTAGACGTTCCCATTGTTCGCGCCCTCGCCGACTTGCAACAAACGACCGGGCTCCAGCTCGATGGTCACTTCGTTGCCCGCGAGGCCACCCTGGCCGATCAAGCGCCCGTGGAAACGCGCGTAGGTCGTCCAGGTCGCGGGGTCGACCGGGCCGCCGTTGATCGCGTAGGCCGCGGGGTCGAGAGTCAGGTCGAGGTCCGCCGCGTCGAGCGCGCGCCCGAGGCGCAGGCTGCCGGCGCGCATCGACAGCTGGAAGCGCCGCGTGCGATCCGCGAGGTCCGCGAGCTCCGCCGTGAAACGCACCGTCGAGTCCGAGTACTCGAGCCACTGCTGGCCACCGACGAAGACGAAGGTGCCGATGCCGCCGAGGTCGAGCGTGACCGCCTCCGCTGCCGTGATGGTCGGGTCGACACGCAGATTGGACGGGCTGAAGGCAGTGACGATCGTGGCCGTCTCCGGCGGATCGCCGCCCCCGCTGTTCTTGCGGCCACAAGGGACCGCCATGAGGACGACGCCGGTCAAGGCAGAGACAACCAAGGCCACACGCGAGCGAATCGAGGTCATGCCGCGCTATCGGCACACTCGGGTCTCGGCTTGAGCCAGCGGAGACCGCCAGCGCGGCCTCGGCGGCCTCCATCGCCTGGGGCAGCACCCGAACCAACCCGAGCACCGCGTCGCCGACGGCCGTCGGCGATCACCCCACCGAGGCGAGGGTGTGCTCGAGAACGAGCATGATCGCGAGAACGACTGCGGACCCGAACATGAACTTCAAGAAGCGCCGCGGGAACACGCGCAGCGCGGCCGCGTCCTGTTCCTCCGAGAACATGCAGCTCACCGCGACGACGACGACGGTGGTCACGACGAAGAGCAGGAGGTGGATGCCGAGATCGTCCATGCGCTCAAACTCCGGTCGTGCCAGGCAGATTTGAAGTACCCGGCAGATTTGAAGTACCCGGCTGATTCGAGGTTGCCGGCAGACTCGGTGAGCCCGTGGCGACCGCTGGGTCGACTCGCCCGGTGTCGCTCATGGACGCGTGCTCTTCGGTCCGAAGCGCGCGCGACTCGGCGTAGCCGTAGACGTCGAGCATCAACAGCACGTTGAGCATGCCCGCGATCGACCCGAGCATGACGCCCGCGTCCTTGTACGCGGGCAGGGCCTCGAGCCGCGGATGCCCGTGCACGAACTCGGTGATCAACGCGACCGGACCGAGCAGGAACTGCCCCGCCCAGTAATAAAAATGCCGCTCGCGATCGAGGTTCGTGCCGTGGGCGAGCGCGGTCGCGAGCCCGAAGAGGCCGACGAGCAGAACGAGCGCCACGAGGCCGCGCGCGCGCCGCCCCTGCAGGATGTGACCGAGCCCGGGCAGCACCCAAGTGAGCGCCGCCGCGAGGGCCGGATCGGCGGCCGGCCGCGGTCCACGCTCGAGTGCGCGCGGCAGCCGCGCGAGCAGATTGGCGTGGCTCGCGAGCAAGAGATTCAAGATCCCGCTGGCCGCCGTGAGCGTCGTGCCTAGGTCCATCCAGGTCGGCCACGGGCGCGGTTCGCTCGCACCGAAGCCGTACTGGCGGACGTGCAACAGGAGCGCGCCGAGATTACCGGCCTCCGGCGTGAGCGCCGCCGAGAACCGGCCGCGCATCTCGGCCGGCAGGTACTCGAGGAACATGCCGCCCGAGAGCAGCACCCCGGCGAGATACAGGGCCTGGAGGGTCACGAACCCGACGAGCGCGAGGCGCGTGCGCCCGAGGTAGACGTGACCCGCGCCAGGCACGAGCCAGGTCAAGAGGGTCGCGACGGTGGGATCGCCCAGTCGCTGGGATTCGTCAGGTTTCATCGCTGGCCGCCTTCGAGGGCGAAGTGTTCTATCAGGCCGACGCGCGCGGCGCGACCTCGAAGGAGGGCGGGCGGTACGATCGGCGCCCCGGCCGACGCTCCGACCGACGCTCCAGGGCGGAGCAACCGACGCGGGCGTACGTGGGCGCCGCGATGCGAATTGGCGTCTGTGGCGCAGGCTCCAAGACTCGAGTTGCGCGGTGCCCGGCCCCGAACCCGAGCCCAATCGCAGCCTCCCGGATTTTTGCGTGTACCCGCCAGGGAAGTGGAGTCGCCTCCATTCGAGCGTCCATGACCTCGGGCTCTCTCAGGCCTCGAGCCCTCCGCGCGTTCTCGCCCGACTCGTAGCTCCAGTCCCTCTGCCCGCCCCCTGTCGACGTGTCGCCGGGAGCACCTCCCACAGCGACAGAGGCTCGCCCACGAACGCGATCCGGAACAACGCACACTGCGCCGTCCGCACGATCGCGCCCATTCCCTCAACGAGCCCCGCCGGCGCCCCACCAGCCCCATTCACTTCCGCCTCGAGCCAGTACGGGAACACCACCGCGCTCGACAGCGGATCCAACCCGCTCCACCAAGCACGGCCCGCGCCGCCCTCCTGGCCACCGTTCTGGCCACCGTTCAAGGCGTCAACGTGCGCCAAATCAGACGCGCCACGCAACACGCCGTGTCGCTCCGCATTTCGAATCACATAGCGCACCGCGTTCCGCACCTCGGCGCGCGTGTTCAGCACATGTGCGTGATACCGATCCGCGATGACGCGCCCCTTGCGCCCGAGCACCCCGTTCACCTTCTTCGCAATCCGTCCACCGATCCCGCGCATGCCGAGCGCGAGCGCCTCGTTCCCATGCGCCTCACAGATCAGGTGAACGTGGTCCGACTGCACGCTGAAGTGCACAACGCGAAAGTCCTCGCGCTGATTCCCGCCTGCGATCGCCGCGAGCACGTGCACCGCGAGCAGCGCCCCACGCAGGCTCGGCAGCCCCGCGACCACGTTCACCGTCACGTGCACGGGCCGATGGCGAGTCACGCGCTTGCGCGCAACATGCGAATGGTGCAGTCGCTTCCCATCCGCCCGGAGCGCCGCCTTCCGCCCAGCGCCCTTGCGCGCGCCGCCACGATTTATGAAGCCGAAGGCCGGAGTCTCGTCCACGCGCTTCTTGCGTCGCTTGTCGGCAGCCTTCCTCGCCGCAGATCTTCCGCCCTTCGTGCGTGACTTTGGAAGCCGCTTCGAGACATCTCTCGCCATGATTCCTTCTCAATTCTGCTGGAGAGCAACACCCTCGATCCGCGCGGAACAGCCCCATCGTAGTCGAATCCATTCTCTGATTCAAGCAGTTTCTGTAGATCTATTCGCCGATTCGAGCGTTTCCGCCTCGCGCACATTCGGGACGCCAGCTCACCAAGATTTCTGATTGGGCGCACATGACTTCAACCCGCAGCCAGGCGCCGGACCGTAGCCAGGCGCCGCAGCCGCAGCCGGCAACCCGCAGCCGCAGCCCGCAGCCGCAGCCGCAGCCCGCAGCCCGCAGCCCGCAGCCCGCAGCCCGCAGCCCGCAGCCGCCAGCCCGCAGCCGAACTTCCCACAACGACGCCCTCTCTCCCCCGCGTGCACGAGTCGCCTCTCGCGCCGCCGGGACTGCTCGCGCGCGCCGCTGCCTCCCTTTGGGCTACCCATGTTTTCGCCCCCTGCCCGCCCGCCCGCGTCATCGCGGGCGGGCAGGGGGCATCACTCCCCTGCGGCGAGTCGCTGCGCAGCGGGCCGCGCCTCGCAAGCGCTGTGACAGGCGGTCTGCCGCCTGGCACAGCGCTTGCCCGCGCGTCCCGCCTGCGCAGCGACGTTCAAGCGCCTGACGCTCTCTCTCTGGCAACCTCCAACCCCCTCTCCGCTACTCCGCGGCGCTCTGCAACCACCCACGCCCACGCGAATTCAGGGCAAATCAACCCCCAGCATCCCTCGGCTCGCACCGACCACCAACGGCGCTTCGGCGAGGGCTTCGCCGTCGCGCGGCGCGAGCGCGACCGCAGACGATGGAGACGGGACTCGGGTCGACAGCGCGAGCCCAGCGAGGGGCGCCGGCAGTCCTCGCTCTTCGAAGCCCGCCCGCGACCCGCGATGAGACACGATCGACGCGGTCTCGCTGGCACGGTCGGCGGGGTCGTGAAGCGGATTCGACGAGTCCGAATCGCAACCAGGTAAGCTGCGGAGACTCGGCCACGGCGCTACTGACTGCGTCGCGGCCTTTGCGAATCCACACGAACTCACTGCCCAACGACTATGCAACAGACTCTCCTCCTCGGATCCCTCGCCCTCGGCCTCTCCGGGATGGCGCTGGCCCAGACCGCCCAGATGGGCGCTCAGACCAGCACCTTCAACGGCAGCACCCGCGGTTACTACTTCACCGCGCCGGTGGACTTCACCATCACCGGCGTGCAAGTTCTGCTCCAGACGGGCAGCGCCAACACCTTCCAGAACTTCGCGATCTTGAAGTTCGACGGCCAAGTGCCGCCGCCGCCCTTCCCGACGACGACCAACCTGTTCACGCAGGAGGCCTTGGGCCTCGATGTCGCCCAGAACGTATTCCAGCCGGTCAACGTCTCGGTGTCGACCGGTGATGTCATCGGCGTCTACGGCAACACGATGGCGTCGACCGGACTCACGTCGGGCGCCAACTCCTACGCCGGCATCATGCAGCAGACGACGATGATCGGGGGCAACTCCGTCGACCTCTTCCGGTCGGGAATGCAGTTCCACCTCGGCAGCGCGACCTCGCCGCTGGGCATGCACGACGTCTGGACCGAGAGCTCCTTCAACATCACGCGCGTCGAGTTCACCTACGTTCTGGGCGGGGGCTCGCTCGGCACGAGCTACTGCGGCCCTGCGGTCGCCAACACGAGCGGCGGTCCGGCGGATCTGACCGCCTCGGGCTCGACGATGGTCGCGAGCAATGACTTGACGCTGACAGCCAGCGGCGTGCCGGCGAACCAGTTCGGCTTCTTCCTGACGAGCCAGACCCAGGGCAACGTTCCGAATCCGGGCGGCAGCAACGGGGTCCTCTGCCTCGGCGGCACGATCGGTCGTTACGTCGGCGCAGGCCAGATCCAGAACGCGGGCGCGGGCGGTACGTTCGACCTCGCGTTGGACCTGACGCAGACGCCGGCCGGCGCGGTGTTCGTCTCGATCGCCGCAGGCCAGACCTGGAATTTCCAGGCCTGGTTCCGCGACATCGGCCCGATGGGGCAGCCGCAGTCGAACTTCACCGACGGTCGCTCGATCACGTTCCAGTGAGCTCTAAACCCACGCTGCGCGCCGACACCGGGCTACGGAGAGTCGGGCGCAATCGTCGCTAAGGGGCACGAGCCCAAACGCATGCCGCGCGCCACAGACCTTCGGGTCTTCGGCGCGCGGCATGCGGCTTTGGAGACAATCCCATTTCGGTGCGATCCAATGGTCCGAAGCGTAGTCACTCCTTCACCGGGCTGACGGTGGCCGAAGAGCACCCCATGGACCTCTCCGCCGGAACGATCGTCGCCTCGCTGGTCACGGGCACCATTGGCTTCGGGTTCTTCCTGTACGGCAAGCGCGAGGCGCGCGGGCCGCAGCTCGTCTCGGGGATGTTGTTGATGGCTTACCCGTACTTCGTCGCGGGGCCCTTCGCGATCTGGGGCATCGGCGCCGCGATCCTCGTTGGGCTGGGCGTGGCGTTGCACTTCGGACTGTGATTCTCGCTGAGTGAAGCCAGCGAGCCGTTGTGGGTCAACGCGCAGCAGTCAACGGATCCTCGCGAATCGTGAACGACTGGCGTTGGGCCTTGCGCTCCCCGAGCTGCAACACCGCGGTGTACTCACCAGCCGGCGCCGCGCGACCCCGCGCGCCCGGTCGACGGCGTGAGCCGCTCGCGGGTTCGTCAGGCTCCGTCCGAAGGTCCCACTCGAAGGCCTGGGTACCGACCTCGCGCTTCAAGGGCAACGTCGCCTGCACTCGTCCGCGGTCGTCCACGATCGTGAGTTTCAGCTCGACGCCGTCCTTGGGCAGCTCCGCGAGGTGCACCGCGACACGCGCGACCTCGGGGACGTTCACGCCGTAACGCGCCTCGTCGCCGCCGCCGTAACCTCCCACCGCGCGCCGCCTGGCCCAGCGTGTGATCGGGCCGACCGGCAGGAGCCGAATCGCCCCGGGCTCTGCAGCGCCCATCCCGCGCACCGCGTTCACGTCGAGGGCCCAGAAGCCGCGACCGTGGGTCCCGGCGACGAGCACCCCGTCGCGTGTGTGCAGCGCGAGGTCGTGCACCGGGAGGGTCGGCAAGCCCTGCCCGAGCTCACGCCAAGTTGTGCCACGATCCCACGAGACATAGACGCCGAGCTCGGTGCCGACGTAGAGCACATTGGGAGCGCGTCGATCCTCGCGCACGACGTTGATCGGCTCGCCCTGCGGCAGGCCCGCCGACAGGCTGCGCCAGGCCTTGCCCGAACCGAGCTCGTCCGTCGTGAAGAGCAAGGGCCGGAAATCATCCTCACGATACCCCGTGAACACGACGTACGCGCGGACGCGCTCATGGCGCGAGAGCTCGACTCGATTCACCCACCAATGCGCCGGCGCGGACGGAAACGAGCCCGTCAGGTTCGTCCACGTGTAACAACCATCCTGGGTCAACTGCACATTGCCGTCGTCCGTGCCGACGAGCACGAGACCCGGATCGAGGGGCGACTCGGACACGGTCGTGATCGTGCAATGCGGCACATTGCCGGCGATCTTCTCCGCGTCGTTGGTCGTCAGGTCCGGGCTGTGCACCGGCCAGCTGTCGCCGCGATCGAACGACTTGAAGAGTCGATTGCCCGCGAAATACAGGATCTCGGGGTTGTAGTGCGAGATCAGGATCGGCGAGTTCCAGTTGAAACGCAGCTTCTCGCCCTCGAGGCGCGGGCGAATGCCGCGTGAGGTGCCTGTGCGCAGATCGCGCCGATAGACCGCGCCGAACTGCGCCTCACCGTAGACCGTGTCGATGTCGCGCGGATCGACCACGGTGTAGAAGCCGTCCCCTCCGCCGACGTTGAACCACTCGATCGGGTGGATGCCGCTGGGGTCACGGGACGTGTGCGGCCCGCCCCATGAGCCATTGTCCTGCGTGCCGCCGAACACCCGAAAGGGCTCGGCGTTGTCGACGCTGACCGTATAGAACTGCGCGATCGGGATGTTGTTGACGTGCGCCCACGTCGCGCACTGATCCCACGAGATATGCAGGCCGCCGTCGTTGCCGAGCAGGACCTTCTTTGGGTTCACCGGATCGATCACAACCGCGTGGTGGTCGACGTGCACACTGCCGGCAGCGCTCTTCCAGGTCTTGCCGCCATCCGCAGACATAAAAAACGGCACGCCGCACAAATAGAGGCGCTGGTCGTCCGTCGGGTCGATGCGGATCTGCCCGTAGTAGTACGGCGGGTCGCCCCCCACGGGCTTCTCGTTCACCTTCGTCCAGGTCACGCCGTGGTCCTCGGAGCGATAGATCTCGCCGCCGATCTCGCGCGTCTTGGGCTCTTGCGGGTCCACCTCGAACAGCTTGGACAGCTTCACCTCGAGGACGACCTCCTCCTCACCGCGACGGCGCACGAGCGCCAGTGTCGGCTCTGCAGTGTCCACTTCGGTGTCCTCGTCGCGTTCCTCGGCCTCGGCCTTCTGACGCGCGAGGATCTTGACCCAACCGAAAGGTGTATCGAGCGCCGTGTCGCCGAGCTTCACGAGGACGTCGCCTGTTGCGAGGCCGAGCTCGGCCGCGCCGCTCGACTCGTCGACCGACACGACCACGAGCAGCCCGTCCTTGAACTCCGTGCGCAGGCCGTTGACCGGGCCGCTCGCGGCAGACTCACTCGCGCCGGATTCACTCGCGACTGGTACCCGATTCATATTCGAGACCGTGGCGACGACGATGCGCGGGTCGGCCGCGAAGACGTCGAGGCCGATGCGCCCGAGCTCACCCTCGGGCAGTCCGCCGGCGCAGCGCTCGAAGGTCGCGCCGCCGTCGGTCGAGCGCCAGATGCCGGCGCCCGGACCCGACTCGTCGAGGTCCCACGGCCGACGCAGCCGCTCGTAGGACGCGGCGTACACGAACCGCGGATCGAGTGGGTCGACCACGACATCCGCGACCCCGGTGCGCTCGTCGATCGCGAGGACGAGCTCCCAGGTCGCGCCGCCGTTGATCGTGCGATAGAGGCCGCGCTCCGGATTCGTCGTGTAGAGGTGCCCGAGGGCCGCGACAAAGACCTTGTTCGAATCGGAGGGATCCACGACGACGCGTCCGATGTGGTGGGTCTCGGGCAATCCCACGTTGGCCCACGTCGCGCCGCCATCGGTGGTCTTGTAGACGCCGTCGCCCCAGTACGAGCTGCGTTGGTTGTTGGCCTCGCCGCTGCCGATCCAGACCGTGTCCGGGTCGCGCGGGTCGACCGCGATGTCGCCGATCGACACGACGGCCTCGTTTTCGAAGATGCAGCGCCAAGTCGTGCCGTGGTTCTCGCTCAGCCAGAGGCCTCCGGAGGCCGACGCCGCCCAGATGTGCGCCGGCCGCTCCGGGTGCAGCGCGAGATCGACGATGCGACCGCCGAAGAGGGTCGGCCCGAGCTCGCGCCACGTGCCGAGCCCCGCGGGGTCGGTGAGGGGACGTGCGGCGCCCTCCGCCTCACCCTTCGCATTGCCTTCCGTCGTTTGCGTCTCGGGTGCGACGAGCGCCCCTTGCGCTGCCATTCCCGGCGCAGCCGCGTGGAGACTCAGGAACGCGGAGATGGCCGCGAGGCAACGCCCCATGGGACGGGTCGAACGGTGGGAGGGGCGGGAGACCATGGGGATCGTTTCGGAGGTTGCGCGTCGATGCTGGAGTCCGGATGCTAACGGCGGGCGCGAGATCCGACTTCCTTGCGCGAGCCGCCGCATGGGCGGTGTCGCAGAAGGGCCCCATCGCGCTGGGACCTCGCGCGCGGATGCTTTTACCCCTCGTGAACACTGTCGACCGCGCCTCAGGCCTCGCAGGCAGAGGCGCGGCATGGCTCGGCGTCGGTATGGTGCTCCTCGGCGCGTGGAACGCGGTCGGTCTCTTCGTCGGGCCGCGATTCGGGCTGCGCCTGACATCGAACTCGCTGACCGAGCTGCAGTGGTACGCCTTCAGCCTGGTGTTCCTCTTCGCCGCGCCTTGGGCGCTTCGCGAGGGCGTTCATGTGCGCGTCGACGTGTTGCATTCCCGCCTGCACCCGAGGCAGAAGGACTGGATCGAGGCCTCCGGCCTAGCGCTCTTCCTCTGTCCGTTCGCGGCCTTCGTGGCGGTCACGACGTGGGACGTCGCCTACCAGTCCTTCCTCGAGCGCGAGGGCTCGCCGGACCCCGGCGGTTTGCCCCGTTGGCCGCTCAAGCTCTGCGTGCCGCTCGCCTTCGCGCTCCTCTTGGCACAAGGCCTCGCTGAGCTCGCGCGGCGTGTCGCCGCCCTCTGCGAACCGGCCGAGGACGGCGCTCGATGAGCCATGAGATCCTCGGTCCCGCGATGTTCGGGACGGTGTTGTTGCTGATCTTCCTCGGCTTTCCGGTCGCGTTCACGCTCGGCGGCCTGGCGCTGATCTACGGCGCCTTGGGAGTGTGGATCGGCCATTTCGATTGGGCCTTCTTGAACTTCTCTGGCCGTGTCTTCGGCGTCATGTCGAACCAGGTGCTGCTCGCGGTGCCATTTTTTGTGTTCATGGGTAACGTGCTCGAGCGCACGCGGCTCGCCGAAGACTTGCTGCACACGATCGGCCAGCTCTTCGGCCGTCGACGAGGGGGCCTCGCGTTCGCGGTCGTATTCGTCGGGACGCTGCTCGCCGCGGCGACGGGCGTCGTCGGCGCCTCCGTCGTCGCGATGGGGATGATCTCGCTGCCCGTGATGCTGCGTTACGGGTATTCGCCCGCGCTCGCGACCGGCACGATCTGCGCCGCGGGCACACTCGGTCAGATCGTGCCGCCGAGCATCGTCTTGATCGTGCTCGGCGACCAGCTCGAGGTCAGCGTCGGTGACCTGTTCCGCGGTGCGCTCATCCCCGGGCTCGGGTTGGCCCTGTGTTACATGGTGTACGTCGGCGCCGTCGCGCGCTGGCGACCAGCCGCCGCCCCTGCGTTGCCCGAAGCAGAGTGCGCGAGCAGCGCCGCCGAGCTCGCGGGCCGGGTGCTCCGCGTCCTCGTCCCGCCGCTGACGCTGATCCTGCTCGTGCTCGGCAGCATCTTCTTCGGCATCGCGACGCCCACGTCGGCCGGCGCGGTCGGCGCGGTCGGCGCGCTCGGATTGGCCGCGTGCAACCGACGGCTGACCTTCGCCGCGATTCGCGGCGCCGCCGAATCGACAGCCAAGCTGACGACGATGGTCATGCTGCTCTTGATCGGCTCGTCCGCGTTCATCCTCGTGTTCCGCGGTCTCGACGGCGAGGTGTGGCTGCGGGACCTCTTGACGAATCTCCCCGGCGGCCGGTTGGGGTTGATCCTGGTTGCGAACTTGGCAGTGTTCGGGCTCGGCTTCTTCATCGACTTCTTCGAGATCGCCTTCATCGTCTTGCCGCTGCTGAAACCAGCCGCCGAGGCCCTCGGGATCGAGGGTGAATCGATGGTCTGGTTCGGAGTGATGCTCGCGATGAACCTGCAGACTTCGTTCCTGACGCCGCCGTTCGGATTCGCCCTCTTCTACCTGCGAGGTGTGGCGCCGCCCGAGGTCCCGACCACGGTCATCTACCGCGGGGTCCTCCCCTTCGTGGCCATCCAGCTCTTTGCCCTCGGGGTCGTCATCGTTTTCCCCGAGCTCGTGACTGCGCTCCTCTGAGCGCCGCCCCGGCCGCCCCGGAAATTGACGCTCTGGCTGTGCAGTTGGGCGTGAGTTCCGGCGAGAATCCGGCGCAGAATCTTAGGCAGTGCCGCGAGGCGCTGCGCCGCATCGGCCTCCCACTGCGCCGTCGACCCTGAGAGTCGACCCTGAAAGTCGACCCTGGAGCTCGCCTCCACCCACCCCCATGAACACCAGCAACCCCACCCTGCGCCCCGAAGTCTTCCGCGACGCGCAACGCGAGGTCGTCGCCACCGACGCGACGATGACCATGCAAGGCACGATGACGAAGACCGCGGCGATGCTCATCGCGGTGCTCGTCGCGGCCATCTTCACTTGGCAAAAAGCCATGGCGAGCGCCGACGCGATGCCCTGGGCCATAGGCGGGATGATCACCGGCCTGGTGCTCGGGTTGATCATCAGCTTCAAGCCCAAGATGGCGCCGCTGCTCGCGCTGCCCTACGCGCTCGCCGAAGGGCTCATGCTCGGCGCGATCTCGGCGCTGTACGCCGCACGCGCGGGCGGCCCCGAGAGCGGCCTCGTGCTCTCCGCCGTGACGATCACGTTCAGTATCGCGTTCGCGATGCTGGGGCTCTACGCCTTCCGGATCATCCGGGTCACGGAGCGTCTGAAGTCGATGGTCATGATCGCGACCGGCGGCGTGATGCTCTTTTACGGCATCTCGTTCCTCTTGAGCTTCTTTATGACGAGCAGCCCCATGGCGATGGTGCACGGCGCAGGGATGGTCGGGATCGGGTTCTCCTTGTTCGTCGTCGGCCTCGCCGCGTTCAACCTGCTGCTCGACTTCGACTTCATCGAACGCGGATCGAATGCCGGCGCGCCGAAGTACATGGAGTGGTACGGCGCGTTCGCGCTGATCGTGACCCTCGTGTGGCTCTACATCGAGGTCCTGCGGCTCCTGTCGAAGCTCCGCGCGCGCGATTAGGGAGCTCCTAGCCTCCCGAGGGCGCCCGCGAGCAAGAGTCCGCCGGACCGTGGCTTCGCCGAAACGGTGACCGCGGAAGAGTGTCCGGAAGTGGGGCAGTCGCGCGTGAGGACGCGACGAGCCGCTGCGAAGGTTCTCTGAACGGGCGTTGGGGTCACGTCGAGGTCCTGCATGAAGGGAATGAAATGCGTTCCTCACGTCAAGCAAGCTGATGCTGGGTTCGCAGCGCGGGAATGGTCCTGATTGTGAGTGAGCTGCACACGCGGCTGTACCAAATCGAGGTGAGGCGGCGACTCTGCCCACGAACAGATCCGCACGGGACTCCCGACACACTCGATCCAGAATTTCCAACGCGCACGGAACATTCGCGCGACGCCGTGCATCCTCTTGCCGCGGGACCGAATGCGATGTACTGTTCATCGTGTCGGTCATCGCCGACACAACTCTCTCGCTCCCGAATCCAGCCGCACCGTGCGGCGACTCAACTCCTGTCCATGAACATTCAACACTTCACACGCGCGTCCTTGCTGGCGTTTGTCACGGCTGGCGCCGCGGCGGCCCAGAACGACGAGTGCACGGGCGCCATCGCCCTCCTCAACAACTCGGTGACTGCCTTCGACAACTCGACTGCCACGTCGAGCGTAACGCCGTGGCCTTGCGTCACCGCTGGCGGTATCGGCGGAACCGACCTTTGGTACTCCTTCACGGCGACCTCGGGCAACACGGTCAGGGTGTCGCTGTGCGGGTCAGGGTTTGACACCCTTGTCCAGGCCTTCAGCGGCAGCTGCGCGAGCCTCGCCTCCATCGCGTGCAACGATGACTTCTGCGGCCTCCAGAGCCAGATCAACTTCGTTGGCGTCAACGGCACGACCTACTTCATCCGCGTCGGTGGTTGGAACAGCGCGGTCGGCGTCGGCACGATCTCGATCACGGAGCAAGGCCCGCCGCCCCCGGCGCCGGTCTGCAACGGTGGCGTGACGGGTGCGCCGCTCCTCGGCGGCAACGGCGGCAACATCGGCGGCGCGGTCTACTTCGACCTGTCGGTCACGAGCAACGTCTCGATCACGAACCTCGAGACCAACTACAGCGCCGCAGTCGGAACGCCGGTCGGGATGCAAATCTGGACCGCCCCGACGACCGCCGTGGGCAACCAGGCCAACCCCGCGGCCTGGACGCTGATGGCCATGGACAACGGCGCGTCGCAGTCCGCGGGTATCAACTCCCCGACGTTCATCGTTCTCGCCTCTCCGTTGAGCCTCACCACGGGGTCGTACGGCATCGCCCTCGTCTCCGTCGGGTCCGCCCACGCCTACACGAACGGCAACGGTGCGAACCAGGTCTTCACCAACGGTCCGTACACGCTGAACGCTGGCTCGGCCTCGAACGCGCCGTTCACCGCCCCGACCTTCAATCCCCGCGTGTGGAACGGTCGCCTGTGTGACGGTGCCCCGGCCGGTCTCGGCGTGAGCTACTGTGGTCCGGCTGTGCCGAACACGTCGTTCGCCTCGGCGGTCATCACCGCTGCGGGTTCGGCAACGGCCTCCGCGAACAACGTCACGCTGACCGCCGCGTCGCTGCCGTTGAACCAGTTCGGCTTCTTCCTGACCAGCCAGACCCAAGGCTTCGTCCCGAACCCCGGCGGCATCAGCGTCGGCAACCTGTGCCTCGGCGGCACGATCGGTCGCTACGTCGGCCCCGGCCAGATCATGAATGCGGGTCCGGGCGGCTCGTTCTCGCTCGTCCTCAACCTGACGCAGACCCCGGCCGGCCCGGTCTTCGCGTCGATCACCGCGGGCCAGACCTGGAACTTCCAGGCGTGGTTCCGGGACGTCCTCCCGGGCGGCAGCCCGACCTCGAACTTCACCGACGGTCGCTCGATCCTCTTCAACTGATCGGGACCCTGCGTCTCGGCCCCGGACCGCCGGGGCGCGTGCGCGACGCACCTGAGCTCGCGGGGATCAGCCTCGTGAGACACTTGCCGCCCGCGAGGAGCCAACTGGCTCCTCGCGGGCGGCTCGCGTATGCGGACCTGACGCGACCTGGCGGGGCGCGCCGGGAACGGGACGAGCTCGCTGCACGCAGCGGTAAAGCGAGTCGTCCTCGTCCGTCAGGACGGCTCGCACGAGGCGGTCGTCCATGACACAGCGAGTCGAGCCCTCGAGTGGGCTGCACGCGAGGCTGTACCAGATCGAGGCGGGTGTTACGCCTGGTTTCACGATCAGGTCCGCACGCTGCTCCCGGGACACCCGACCCCGGATGGCCACTGACACGGAACTTCCTAGAGGCGCGGTGCATCCTATTGTCGCGGGGCCGAAAGCGAATTAGCGTTCAGCGGGTCGGTCATCGCCGTCCATCACTCTTCCTCACCTGAATCCAGCCGCGCTGTGCGGCGCCACAACTCCTGTCCATGAACATTTCGAACTTTACTTGCGCCTTCTTGCTCGCGTTCGCCACGGCTGGTGCCGCGGCCGCCCAGACCTGCAATGGTGGCGTGACGGCTGCACCGCTCCTTGGCGGCAACCAGGGCAACAGCGGCGGCGCGATCTACTTCAATCTGACGCTGACGGCCAACGTCTCGATCACGAACCTCGAGACCAACTACCTCGCCGGCGTCGGCTTGCCCGTTGGGATGACGCTGTGGACGACTCCGACGACCCACGTCGGCAACGAGGGCAACCCGGCAGCTTGGACGCAGATGGCCATGGACGATGGCACCTCGGTGAGCTCGGGCCCGAACGTCGCGACGTCGATCGTTCTGGCCGCTCCGTTGAACCTCACCACGGGGTCGTACGGCATTGCACTCGTCGCGGTGGGCTCGGCTCACTCCTACACGAACGGAAACGGTGCGAACCAGAACTACACCAACGGTCCGTACACGCTGAACGCTGGCTCGGCCACGAACGCGCCGTTCACCGTCCCGGTCTTCACGCCCCGCGTGTGGAACGGTCGCTTGTGTGACGGTGTCCCCCCTGGTCTCGGCGTGAGCTACTGTGGTCCGGCTGTCCCGAACACCACGCTCGCGTCGGCCGTCATCACCGCGGCGGGTTCGGCCACGGCCACCGCGAACAACGTCACGCTGACCGCCGCGTCGCTGCCGTTGAACCAGTTCGGCTTCTTCCTGACGAGCCAGACCCAGGGCTTCGTCGCGATGCCGGGCGGTATCAGCGTCGGCAACCTGTGCCTCGGCGGCACGATCGGTCGTTACGTCGGCCCCGGCCAGATCAAGAATGCGGGCCCGGGCGGCTCGTTCTCGCTCGTCCTCAACCTGACGCAGACCCCGGCCGGCGCGGTCTTCGCGTCGATCACCGCGGGCCAGACCTGGAACTTCCAGGCGTGGTTCCGTGACGTCCTCCCGGGCGGCAGCCCGACCTCGAACTTCACCGACGGTCGCTCGATCCTGTTCAACTGATCGGAACCCGGCGCGTCGGCCCCGGATCGCCGGGGCGCGTGCGCAACGCGCCTGAGCTCGCGGGGTTTCGGCCCCGAGAGACAACTGCCGCCCGCGAGGAGCCAAGAGGCCCTTCGCGGGCGGCTCGCGTATGCTGGTCGAGCGACGCGACCCCGCCCAGACCCCGCCCAGACCCCGTCCGGTACGGTGTTCGTGTCGATCGCCGCGGGCGAGACGTGGAACTTCCAGGCGTGGTTCCGCGACATCGGCCCGCTGGGCCAGCCGCAATCGAACTTCTCGGACGGTCGCTCGATCGCCTTCAACTGACGGCCGGCCGAAGGGTCAGTTTCCGCCGAAGGTGAATGAAGCGTAGGCGAGCTCGTTCCCGCCGAACCATCCGAAGCTGTCGTCGCGAAATTGCCGCCAGTGGTCGTAGACCCGGCGGTACATGCCGTCCGCCCGCGCGCCGTCGGCGAGCAGCTGCGCGGCGGCATCCCGCGCGGCCACCAAGAGGTCCTTCGAGAACGGTCGCACGTCGGCGCCCTCCTTGACGAGCGTCCGCAACGCCGCCGGGTTGCGCGCGTCGTAGCGGGTCAACATCACGCCAGCGGCCCTGCGGGCCGCCGTCGCCAGCATGTGTTGGTACTCGACAGGCAATGCGTCCCAGGCCTGTATCGCGACATAGAACCCGAGGTGCGGGCCCGGTTCCCACCAACCTGGATAGTAATAGTGCGGCGCGACGCGGTGAAAGCCGAGCTTCAGGTCGTCGTAGGGTCCGACCCACTCCGTTGCGTCGAGAGCGCCGCGTTCGAGCGCGGGAAAGATGTCACCGCCACCGAGCACCTGCACCGCGACTCCGAGCTGGTCCATGACCTTGCCGCCGAGACCCGGGATGCGCATCTTGAGGCCGCGCAGCTCCTGCACACTCGCGACGGGGCGACGGAACCAGCCTCCCATCTGACACCCGGTGTTGCCCGCCGGAAGCGCGCGCACGCCGAACTCCGCGAAGAGCGGCGCGAGGAGCTCGTTGCCGCCGCCCTCTGCGAGCCACGCGCTCTGTTGGCGCGCGGTCAAGCCGAACGGGACACACGTCTCGAAGGCGAGCGCTGGGTGCTTGCCCGTGTAGTAATAAGCCGCGGTTTGGCCGATCTCGACTGCGCCCTGCTGGACCGCGTCGAGCACTTGCAAGGGTCCGACGAGCTCGCCCGCCTGAAAGGGCGTGATCACGAAGCGCCCACCGCTCATCGCAGCGACTTCGTCCGCGAGGACCTGCGCCGAGCCGAACATCGTGTCGAGCGTCGCAGGAAAACTCGAGGCGAGGCGCCAACGCACCTGCCGCCCATCGTGCACCGAGGGTGCGCCATCGAGCGCGCGGTCCTGAGCGCGTCCCCGCGACACGGCAGCGGCGACGGCGGTCGTCGCGACCGCAGCGCCGACAATCCCGCCTAGGAGGAGGTCGCGACGTGATGCAGGCGACGGTGTGCTCATCGATTGCGCAGTGTACGGGTTCGCCACCCGGGCGGCCCTACCGCCAATGTTGCCGGCGATGTAGAGTCGCACCCCCATCTCGCCGCCGGCGCGCATCTCGATCGCACCGCGGCGTTCGTTGACCACAGCGCCCACATGCGGCCTGCGCGTGTCGATTCCAACCCATGGCGATCCATTCTCAACTGCTGTTTCTCACCTCGCTCGGCCTTGGACTGCTAAAGGCGGCCGCGCCTGCAATCATGGAACGGGGCCTCATCGAAGAGGGCTTCATCGCGGAGGTGACCCGCGAAGAGGGCATGTACCCGATGAGCGAGTTGCCGCTACTGGACCTCGCGGCGCGCGGGATCCACTTGACCGCGAACCAGCTCTACAACCCTGATGAGGTGAGCCTCGTCGATGGGATCTGTCGGGTCAACGGCTGCACCGGGTCGTTCGTGTCCCCGAACGGGCTCATCATCACCAACCACCACTGCGCCTACGACGCCATCCAGAAGGGCAGCACTAGAGAGAACGACCTCTTGTCGAACGGCTTCAGCGCGGCGACACACGCGGCGGAGTTGCCGGCACCCGACTACGTCGTGCGCATCACAGAGAGTTACAGCGACATTTCCTCCGAGGTCCTCGCAGCGGTGACGGCGGACATGCCCTTCCTGGAGCGCACGCAGAAACTCGACAAGCGCCGCAAAGAGCTGGAGATCGCTGCGGAGCGCGAGCACCCCGGCCTGCGCGCCGAGGTCGCCGAGATGTTCGCCGGCAAGTCGTATGTGTTGTTCCTCTACACGTACCTCAAGGACGTGCGCCTCGTCTTCGCGCCGCCGGCCTCCATCGGCAACTTCGGCGGCGACGTGGACAACTGGGAATGGCCGCGCCATACAGGCGACTTCTCGTTCATGCGCGCCTACACCGCGCCGGACGGTTCGTCGGCGACGTACTCACCCACGAACATCCCCTACAGCCCGAAGCGCTTCGTGCCCGTCGCGCCGGCCGGCGTCGACGAGAACGACGCGGTGTTCCTGCTCGGTTACCCCGGTCGCACGGCGCGCCACAAGACCGCCGCGTTCCTGCGCTATGAGCAAGATGTGCGGCTGCCGTTGGTCGTCGAGCTCTACGCATGGCAGATCGGCGTGATGGAGGCCGCGGGCGCCGACGACCGCGCCATCGCGATCCAGCATTCGTCGCGCCTGAAGTCCTTGGCGAACGTCGAGAAGCGCTCTCGCGGTCAGCTGCAGGGACTGCATCGGGCGGGCATCGTGGCCACCCGCGTGCAACAAGAAGCCGAGCTGCAGGCCTACATCGAGAGCGACCCGGCTCGCGCGGCGAAGTACGGCAACGTGCTGCGCGACATCGCCGCGGTGTACGCCGAGATGGCGGCCGCCGGCCCGCTCGAGCTCCACCTCGCGCAGCTGCGCAGCGCGTGCCGCGCAGCCTCCTTCGGACACTTTGTCGTCGACGCCGTAGTGGAACGCGCCAAGCCGAATCTCGAGCGTGAAGCGGCCTACATGGACCGCAACTTCGCCGAGTCCGTGCAACGCACCAAGGTCGCCATGCCCGATTGGCATGGACCGACGGACTACACGATGTTGGTCGGCATGCTCGAGCGCATCGCGGCGATCCCGGGGGCGCGCGACATCGAAGCGCTGAAGCCGTGGCTCGCTGATCCCAGCGTCGCGGCGGACACGCTGCTCGGGACCACGCAGCTCGGCGATCCGGCGTTCCTCGAGGAGTGCCTGACCAAGTCGTACGACGAGCTGCTGACCAGCGAGGACCCGCTCTTGCACCTCATGGTCGCGCTGCACCCGCTCTACACAGAGCTGCGCGACCGGGACAAACAACGCGAGGGCGAGCTGAATCAGCTCTATGGGGCGCTCGTCGACGTGAAACAGGAGTTCCTTGCGACGAGCTTCGTGCCTGACGCGAATTCGACGCTGCGTTTCACCTGTGGCCACGTCCGCAGTTATTCACCTGCGGACGCGGTCGTGCGCACGCCGATCTCGACCTTGCGCGGCGTCATCGAGAAGACGACAGGTGTCGAACCCTTCGTGACCCCCGAGCCGGTCCTCGCCAAGTACGCCGCGGGCGAATTCGGGCGGTTCCTACACCCGCGCCTCGGCGCAGTGCCCGTCGCGATCCTGTACGACACCGACACGACTGGGGGCAATTCCGGGAGCCCGGTGTTGAACGCAGCCGGCCAGCTCGTGGGTGTGAACTTCGACCGCTGTTTCGAGGCGACGATCAACGACTTCGCCTGGGACGAGAGTTACAGCCGCTCGATCGGTGTCGACATTCGCTATGTGTTGTGGATCACGGGCGATGTCTATGGCGCTGACCATCTGTTGCAGGAGATGGGTGTGGCGGAATAGGTCGACCTGAGACCAGAGGTACCGAACCCGACCCAAAAAGTAGGCGAGGGTCGCGCGCGCTCCGCGCGTGCGACCCTCGCCTACTTTTTGGGTCGGGTTCGGTACCTCTGGTCTCAGGTCAGCGCGGCTCGATCGTCACGCGCACGACCTCGGACTTCGCGACGCCACCGACCGCGCCGGCGTCGCGGATCCACCACTGGGTGTCGTACGTCAATCCGACGAGCGCGGGCGCCGTCGCGTCGAGGTCGTACCATGTCCCGAAACCGTGACCCGCACCGATCCCGTCGAGGACCTGTGCGCGCGGCAGCGCATCGCGGAACGCGGCCCCCATCGGGTTGACCGGCAAGCTCTGGGCCCGCAAGCGCAGGAACGCGATCTGGCCGCCGAGGGCGTTGTGGAGGCCGATGCGGAAGCCCGAGTGGCCCTCCCGCGGCGGCGTGGCCGCGACGATCGTGGGGACGAACCCGCCGCTGCCTGCGACCGCGCCGAAGCCGAGCGACATGGGATTCGAGGCGGGGAGCTCGGACCGCAGCGTCGGACGATGGAACGGCGCCGACTGGGCCGCGACCCGCGGGTCAGTCAGGGTGTTGAGCAGCGCGATGATGTCCGCCCGCACCTGGACCGGCACCGTCAGCCCATTCAACAGCGGGTCCTTGTTCTGCGGGAACTGTCCGCCATCGGCGTCGTACACCGCGAGGACACCCTGCAAGTTGGGCTGAACACCGGTGTGGAACAGACGCTGGCGCAATCCGACGTTGCGGAGGCTCGGCGTCTTGAAGCGCCCACGGTCGGCCGCGACACCCGTCACGTCGAAGCGCCCTTGATCCTCCGCCAAGGGGCGCAGCCCGAGGTTGTGGAAGGCACCATCACTCAACAAAGCGCCCGTGTGGCATGCGTTGCAACGTGAGCCCGCGGAGTTGAACGCGCCCCAGCCGCGCTGCTCGGCCTGGGTGAACGCAGCCTGGCCACGCGCGACAGCATCGAACTTCGACTGGTCGGGGATCAACGTGCGCTGGTACGAGGCCAGGGCAAACGCGATCCGCTGCGCGTTGATGGTCGGCGTGCCGAACGCGCGCTGGAACAGCGCTGGATAGGTCGGGTCGAGCGCGATCGCGAGGCCGACATCACCGGGCAGGTTCGTCGCGAGCCCGAGCGGCTTCGCAGCCTCGAGCCGGTCGAACACGTCCTGCCAGCTGCGCCCTTCTCCGGCCATCTCGATGTCATTCAAGATCGGACCCAGCGACTGGCTTTCGAGGGCGCCGCCGTTCGGGATCACGACGACGCCCGTGGTCGGATCGGTGAAAGTCCCGCTCGCGCGCCCGTCCCAGAAGAGGCGCGGGAAGTACGCAGCACCGATCATGCTCGGCGACGTCCGCCCGGTGGCCTGGACCTCGAAGTCGAACGCGCCGTCCGCGACGTAGTGACCGAAGGCATTGGTGCGCCGCACCCCGTGGGAGCCGAACAGGTCGTCCTGGGTGCCGAGGACGCCGTCGGGGCCAGGGTGGGTCGGCGTGAGGCCGAGCCGCGGGTCGGCGCCACCCGCCCCCGGGATGTGGCACGTGCCACAGGCGACCGTGCCATCACTCGCGAGCTGCTCGTCCCAGAACAGGATCTTGCCGAGGATGGCCTTCTCTGCCGTCAGCGGGTTCTGCAGAGGCACCGGGGGCGCCGGCAGGGCCTGGGGCGGCGGGGGGCCGCCGCCTGGCTGGGCCACTGCCGGGGCCACGAGCGCTGCGGACGCGGCGAGGACGACGAGGCCGGCGAAGCGGCACGTCAGCGAGCGAACGAAGTGCAAGCGCGAGGTGATTCGTTGCATGGAAGCGGGCGACAGGAGTCTCTTGGGAAGGGGTCCGGCCTCGGGGGCGAGCGAACCAGGCATGCCTGGCGCCCTCGCCCCATCGGCCATCAGAGAGCCCAACGGGTTGAACTGCGGCGCGGTCTAGGGAACGCTGGGGGGGCCAGCGGGATACAACCCCCGACTCGGGTCGAGGTTCCGCGACCATTCGCGAGTCGCGCACCGGCCTCCGCCCCGCCCCCGTTCGATGCACCTGCACCACCACGCGAACTCCCGCCGCGCCTTGACCGCGATCCTCTTGGCGCTGGTCGCCCTCGGCGCCTGGCTCGCTTGGCGCCGCGCCGGCGAGCGCCCGAGCCCGCGTGCGTTGATCGCCGCTTGGCGCTCGGCCGAGGTCACCGATGCCGATGGTCCGCCGCCCGCGTTCACGGACATCACGGAGTCACTCGGGATCCTCTCCCTGCACGACAACGACGCCCACGGCGAGTGCCGTCTGCCGGAGTCCCTCGGCCCGGGCCTCGGCCTCGCCGACTTCGACGGCGATGGCCAGCTCGACCTGATCGTGGCGGGAGGCGGCGCCTTGCCGCCGGCGAAGTCGAGCCAGCGGTGCCAGCTCTGGATGCGCCGCGGCGAGCGCTTCGTCGAGGAGAGCGCCGCACGCGGCGTCGAGATCATGGGCCCCGCGTACGGCATCGCGACGGCGGACTACGACGGCGACGGCGACATCGACGTTTACGTGACTCGACTCGGAGCCAACGTCCTGCTCGAGAACATCGGCTCGGGTCGCTTTCGCGACGTCTCCCGCGCGGCGGGTGTCGACGACCCAGGCGCGAGCAAGAGCGCGGTGTTCTTCGACTACGACCGCGATGGCGACCTCGACTTGTACGTGACGAATTACATCGACTGGACACCGGAGATCGAACGCGAGTGCCTCGCATTCGGCCGCCGCGATTATTGCGGGCCGACCTCCTACGAGGCCCCGAGCCAGGATCGCCTCTACCAGAATCTCGGCGACGGCCGCTTCGAAGACGTGACCACACGGGCCGGAATCGAGGGCCACCGCGGCAACGGTCTCGGCGTCATCGCTTTCGATCACGATGGCGACGGACTCGAGGACCTCTACGTCGCCAACGACGCCTCGCCGGCGTTTCTGTGGCACAACCAAGGCGATGGGACCTTTGAAGAGATCGCGCTGCGCGCCGGCGCTGCGTTCAGCGCCTCAGGAGTCGCGATCGCCGGCATGGGCATCGTCAGCGAGGACCTCGATCGCGACGGTTTCGCGGACTTGCTCGTGACCAACATCCAGGAGCAGAGCCACCTCGCGCTGCGCGGTCGCGTGGGCGGGTTCGACGATGTATCGAATCGTTGGGGTCTGACACGCTGGTCGATCCCGTCGACCGGCTTCGGGATCGCGCTGTTCGACCAGGACCACGACAGGGAATTCGACCTCTATGTGACGAACGGCGCGGTGAACCTCAGCGCGACGCGGATCGAACAGCCCGCGCCTTACGCCGAGGACGACCAGTTCGCGCGGCTCGTCGACGGTCGCTGGATCCCGGTGCCGGGGCAGAGCGGCGCCCTGAGAGCGTCCGTCGGGCGTGGCCTCGCGACGGGCGATCTCGACGGTGACGGAGACCTCGACCTCGTGATGACGGCCAACGGAGGAGCGGTGACGGTGTTGCGGAATGAACAACGAACGGGTCACCACTGGCTGTCGGTCGATGTGCGTGCGGCGCACGGCGCCTCGGCGTTCGGCGCGAGGGTCACGGTCGTATCGGGTGGCAAACGACAGACTCGGACTGTGCGCGCACAATCGAGTTACCTCTCCAGCTCGTGTCCACGTGCGCACTTCGGACTCGGCGCCGACGCGCAAATCGACGAGGTCACCGTGGTCTGGCCCGACGGCCACACCGTCACGTTGAAGGGTCCAGCACCCGACCGAGTCCTCGAGGTGCACCGTGCAGACTGAACCTGCCCCCATACGCTCGAGCCGCGGCTTGTTCGGCCCCCCCCAAACGGTCCTCGCGATCCTGGCCGTCAGCCTGTGCGCCTACGGTTTTGTAGGTCCGCGGGGTGTCTTGCCCTGGCGACCGCTCCCTGGCCTCCCCGTTCCGACGCAGGTCATCGAGGACGACGGCACCGCGCGCGGGACGATCGAACTGGCGGCTTGGCGCGCGGCCTGCGAAGCCGCTCGACTCCCCGACCTGCCCCCGCCCCGAGGGCTCGAGTACCTCCCGAGCGTACGACTCGTCGAGGCGTCGCGCGATTGGACCGAGCACGGCTCAGGTGACGCGCTCGGGCACATGGGGCAGTTCTATTCCGTGTTGCACCTCGATCTGGCAGCCCTCGATCTGTTCGTCGCCGCGCACGAATTGGGCCAGGACAAGGCGCTCTGGGCGTACTTCATCGGTGTCGCACACCAAAACCTCGGCGCACACGCAGCCGCAGTCGAAGCCCTGCGCGAGGCCGCGCGCCTCGATCCGACTTACGGCGTCACACAATCACGCCTCGGCACATCCTTACTGGAGCTCGAGCGACTCGACGAGGCGGAGGTGGCCTTTGGACTCGCAGCAGAGTTGCGCCCTTCTCCAAGCGTCGCGCTGACCGGACGCGCGCGCGTGGCGTTGCGGCGCGGCGACGCGGCGGGCGCGCTGCAATGGGTCGATCGCTCGCTCGCCCTGACGGATCGCGATTACCAAGCCCATCGACTCCGCGCGCGGGCGCTGAGCGCGCTCGGCCGCCACGCGGATGCGGACCTCGCCGCGCGCCGCGCAGCGGACCTGCCGGCCTACACGGGCTGGCTCACGTTCGACCCGCGGATCAGCGAGCTCGAGGCGCGCGCTGGTACGGTCAATGCGCTCAAGAACAGGGTGTCCGTGTCGCTCCAAACGGGTGACCTCCGCAGCGCAGCGGCCGCGGGGGAAGAGTACCTGCGCGCCGTGCCGAGGTCCTTCGAAGGGACGTCGATGATGGCGACCATCTACGCCAACTTGGGCGATCTGCCGCGCGCCAAGGAGTATTCGCGTCGGGCCGTCGAGCTCAGCCCGCGCAACCTGGCGATCCTCGACACCCAGGCCGAGATCGCTATCGCGATGGAAGACCGACCCACGATGGAGCGCGTTTTCGAGGCGCTGCTCGCGATCGACGGCGAGCGCGCCGCGACCTGGGCGCTCGTCAGTCGCGGGCACTTCGTGCGTGGCGAACACGCTGCGGCGCTCTCAGCGGTGCGGCGGGCCGCGACGGCCGCGCCGCGTGATGGGCAGCTCCGTGTCCTGGAAGCACAGATGCTGCTGCAGCTCGGCCAGAAAGAAGAAGCCCTCGCCGTGTTGGAGGCGGCCTGGGCCAATAACCCGCAAGACGCCGCGATTCTGAATAAGCTCGAGGAGTTGCGGCGTTGACGGATTCAAAGTACGGTGCCAGGGTCGTTCTTTCACATTTACCGATCGTTCGCGCTCCGCCCGAACGATCGGTACATGTGAAAGAACGAGCCTGGCACCATACTTTGGTCGCGCCTTGATCAAGCTTTCGCCCACGCTCCTCGACGGCCTGGTCGACGTCGCGCTCGCGAATGTCGCGCGGGAGTATCCGTTCCATATCGTCCACATGGCCGAGTCGGACGCCGATCTCGCGCCGCCGCGGACGCTCTATCCAGCGTTCTTCGGCAGCTACGATTGGCACTCGTGCGTGCACATGCACTGGACGCTCGTCCGCTCGCTCTCGCTCGCACCCGACGCTCCATTCGTGCCGCGCATCGTGTCGCACCTGGACGAGCGACTCTCGCCGACGCGGCTCGCGGAAGAGGTGCGCTACTTCGAGGGCCCGCGACACAAGGTCTTCGAGCGCCCCTATGGCTGGGCTTGGCTGTTGCTGCTGAGCGCCGAGGTCGAGGCGCTCGCTCGACGCGGCGAGGCCCGCGCTCGCCCTTGGTCCGATGCGCTCGCGCCCCTGGCGGGGCTGTTGCGCGAACGCCTCCTCGAGTGGTTGCCGCGCGCCGAGTTCCCGACTCGCGCGGGTGTCCACAGCAACTCGGCCTTCGCCTTGGTGCTCGCGTCGAGCTTTGCGAGCACCTACGCCGACACGACGCTGGAGAGCGCGCTCGTCGACACGGCTCGGCGCTGGTACGGTGGCGACCTCACGTATCCCGCCGAGTATGAGCCGAGCGGTGACGATTTCCTCTCCGGCGGGCTCGTCGAGGCCCTGGCCATGCAGCGCCTTGTGCCCGAGCCTGAGTTCGAGACGTGGTGGCGTGGTTTCGAGCCCGGCTCACGCGGGCTCCGGCGCTGGTGCGAGCCCGTTATCGCGAGCGACCCCACCGACCCGAAGATCGTGCATCTCTTTGGACTCGATCTGTCGCGTGCCTGGTGCTGGCGCGAGCTCGCGCCGCACTTACCGACAGGCGTCAGAGACCTCGCCAAGCGCGCGGCCGAGGCCCACGTCGAGGTCGCGCTCGACGCCGCGACCTCCGGGGACTACGCCGGCACCCACTGGCTGGCGTCATTTGTGTTGCTCGCGTTGACAGGCGACCGGGCGCGAGTGTGACGGCGGGCCGAGGGGGCCCTCGCGTACACTCCTCCGCCCTGCTGCGTCCCCGGGCTGATAGGACTCGACCAGCGCCATCGGCCACCCCGCCCAGCAGTCGGATTCTCATACCCGCCGCTCTCGTTCTCCGAGCCCCAGTGCCCCCCGACGTCATGGCGTCCGATTCCGCGTCCCCCACACCTTCCGAGCCTGCTGGCGCCGCGCTGCGCAAGAACTTCCTCGAGCTCGAGATCGAGAAGGACAACGCCCAAGGGCGCTTCGAGGGGCGGGTCCGCACGCGCTTCCCTCCGGAGCCCAACGGCTACCTGCACATCGGCCACGCCAAGGCGATCTGCATCGACTTCGGGATGGCGCGGCAATACGGCGGCACTTGCAACCTGCGCTTCGACGACACGAACCCGGTCAAAGAGGACACGGAGTACGTCGAGGCGATCCAGGCGGACATTCGCTGGCTCGGATTCGAGTGGGACGGCTTGTTCTACGCGTCGGATTACTTCGAAGCGCTCTTCGGGATGGCCGAGCAGCTCGTGCAGAAGGGCCTCGCGTACGTCGATGACCAATCGCCCGAAGAGGTCCGTCAGAACCGCGGCACCGTCACCGAGGCGGGCAAGCCGAGCGCATTCCGCGAGCGCAGCGTCGACGAGAATCTCGACCTCCTGCGCCGCATGCGAGCCGGGGAGTTCCCTGACGGCTCGCGCATTCTCCGCGCGAAGATCGACATGGCGAGCCCGAACCTGAACCTGCGCGACCCGGCGCTGTACAGGATCTTGCACGCGCACCATCACCGCACGGGCGACACCTGGTGCATCTACCCGATGTACGACTTCGCGCACGGGCAGTCGGACGCGCTCGAGGAGATCACCCACTCGCTCTGCAGCCTCGAATTCGAGAACCACCGGCCGCTCTACGATTGGTTCACGGCCAATATCGACGGGATCGCGAAGCCGCGCCAAATCGAATTCGCGCGCCTGCAACTCTCCTATACATTGACCAGCAAGCGCAAGCTGCTGACCCTCGTGCAGGACGGACACGTTTCGGGCTGGGACGACCCGCGCATGCCGACGCTGCGCGGCATGCGTCGGCGCGGGATTCCGCCCGAGGCCATCCGGGCGATGTGCGACCTCGTCGGTGTCACCAAACACAACTCGGTGCACGACTTCCATGTCCTCGAGAACGCGGTGCGCGAGCAGCTCAATCGCACGGCGCTGCGGCGCATGGCGGTGCTCGATCCGTTGAAAGTGGTGCTCACGAACTTGGACGCGGACGAGGCGCTCGTATGCGAAGCCATCGACAATCCGGAGGATCCCGCGACCGGGACCCGCACCTTGCACCTGATACGCGAGCTGTGGATCGAACGGGACGACTTTATGGAGGTCGCGCCCAAGAAGTTTTTCCGGTTGTCTGTCGGGGGCGAGGTGCGCCTTCGCTACGGCTTCGTCGTGCGCTGCGACGAGGCGCTGAAGAACGCCGATGGGGCGATCGTGGAGCTCCGTTGCACGCTCGATCGTGATACCGGCGGCGGCCGCGCGCCTGCCGATGGGCGCAAGGTGAAAGGCATCATCCACTGGGTCTCGGCGCGCGACGCGTTCGAGGCCGAGGTGCGCCTATACGACCACCTCTTCCATGTTCCGGAGCCTTGGGACCTCCCTGAAGGGAAGGTGTTCACGGACCTGCTCAACCCGACGTCGCTCGAGGTGCGACGAGGCTGCCAACTCGAGCCGGTCCTCCGCGACATCGGTCCCGACGAGCGGGTGCAATTCGAGCGCCTCGGCTACTTCTGTCTCGACCCGGTGGACAGCCGCCCGGGGGCGCCCGTTTTCCACCGCACGGTAGGACTGCGCGACTCCTGGGCCAAGATCGAACAGAAGGGCTGATCCTCGATGACGGCCGCCAAGTGGTCACGCAAGGCGCACCGCATCGGAGCCCTCATCAGCGCCGTGCCTGTACTCGTGATCCTGATCACCGGTGTCTTGCTGCAACTCAAGAAGGACTGGAGCTGGGTGCAGCCGCCGACACGGCGCGGGGCGGAGGCGCAGCTCGTGCTGAGCTGGGACGAGATCCTCCGCGTGACACGCGGGGTCGAAGTCGCGGCGGTGGCGACCTATGCGGACATCGCGCGGATCGACGCGCAACCACAACGCGGCCTCCTCAAGGTGCAGTGCGAGAACGGCTACGAAGTCCAGCTCGATGCGGTCTCGGGCGAAGTCCTGTCGGTCGCTTATCGACGCTCGGACCTGATCGAATCGTTGCACGACGGCTCTTGGTTCCATCCCATCGCGAAGCTGTGGGTGTTCCTTCCGACGGCGTTCGTGCTGTGTGGCCTCTGGGTCACCGGCGTGCACTTGTGGCTCGTGCCGCATCTCGTCCGACGGCGCAGGCGGCGCGCTGCTCAGGGCTAAGGGCCCGCGCAAGAATAACTCCCGTGTTTCAGCGGCCAGCGGCGACGCTGACTCACTGAAACACGGGAGTTATTCTTGCGCGGGACCTAAGACGCGCGCAGCCTCTCGCAGCCGTCCGTTCGGTAGCCATAGGACGTCGCGAGCTCGACGAGCTCGTCGAGCAGGGCGCCCTTGGGCAGCGTCGACCAGTTGACGCTGACGTCTCTGCGTTTGTCCCCGCGCGTGTTCAGGTTGCGGGGTCGCGAATCGAGCACACGCTGGATGACCTCCGGACTGCGTCGAAGCCCGAGCGCGGCGCACAAATGTGTCACGCCATCGACGTCGAGCTCCTCCAGACGGTGTCGTCGGTACCGCAGATCGTCGTAATCCGCGACGGCCTCGACCATGCGGTTCCACTCGACCCAATAACGCATCGCGCGGACCGTTGGTCCGCCGAGGGCGAGCTCCGGCTGATAGCGCTCGGCGAAGCGGCGGTCCGCGCCTTCGGCCTCGAGCACCCCTGAGCGCAGGACGGAGCGGATCACTGCGATCGGCTCGCGCACCTGATGCAGGACGGTCGAGCCCTCGGGCAAACGCCCGAGGAACGGCGCGGCGTACCACGACGCGTCGCCCGCGGCGTTCGCGGGCCAAACCAGGGGACCCGCGGCCTGAAAGGTCTCGGGCTTGAAGATCACCCCGTGGCCGCAGGGCGCGCCGAGGGCGGTGAGGATCGAGGCCGTGTGGCCGATTCCGGACCGGCCACAGCCGGAGACGACAAAGACGTGCGAGGGCATGGGCAGCTCCGCTGGGACTGTCGGCCAGCGTGGTGGCTCCACTTGAGGGACCCGAGCACACGAGGCTTAGACTCCGTGGGATGTTCCATATCTGTGTGTATTGCGGTTCAAACCCCGGTCAGGGCGAGCGTTATCTCGAGGCCGCGCGCGCCCTCGGCACGGCCCTCGCCGCCCGGGGCCACGGGCTCGTCTACGGCGGCGCCCGGGTCGGCCTGATGGGCGCGCTCGCCGACGCGGCGCTCGCCGGCGGCGCCGAGGTGCACGGGGTCATCCCACGCGGCCTCGTCGATCTGGAGGTCGCGCACGCGGGCCTCACGAGCCTGGAGGTGGTCGACTCGTTGCACGAGCGCAAGGCGCGCATGGACGCTCGCTCGCAGGCCTTCGTGGCGCTCCCGGGTGGGCATGGGACGCTGGAGGAGCTGTTCGAGGCGCTGACGTGGCTGCAATTGGCGATCCACGACAAGCCGGTCGGATTGCTCGACGTCGATGGGTTCTATGCGCCGCTCGTCGCGCACCTCGACCGCTGTGTCGGCGAGGGCTTCTTGAAACCGGAACACCGCGCGCTGCTGCTGCATACACACACGGTGGAGGACTGCCTCGACACCGTCGAGAGTTGGCGACCGCCGACGCGCAGGGCCTGGCGCCGGTAACGAACTGCGCGGAGACCAGAGGTACCGAACCCGACCCAAAAAGTAGGCGAGAGCCGCACTCGCAAGGCGCGTGCGGCTCTCGCCTACTTTTTGGGTCGGGTTCGGTACCTCTGGTCTCCGCGTTGATTACCGCAGCGAGTCGGTGGCCAACACCGTGCAGCGTTCCATCAAGTCCGCGGGCAACCGCTCGCGCACGATGCGCTCCGCTTCGACGGTGCTATAGCGCGTCGAGATGTGGCAGAGCAACAGCGCCTCGTTCTGCAAGCACGCCGCGTGTTCGACGAGGTCATCGAGGTGGGTGTGTCCCTTCGCGCGCGCAGAGGCGCGCTCGACACGCTCGTCGAGGAAGGTCACCTCGAGCATCAACCGCTTCGCGCTCAGCACTTCGGGGACTTCGAGCAGCGCCTCGAAACACGTGTCGCCCGTCACGGCGAAGACCACTTCTTCTGTGGAGTCCTCGAGCACCACGCCCTGGCGGCGCAGCGTCGCGAGTACGTGCCCCGGGAGACCCACACGGTCCGCCCGCAAGCGGCGCGTGCGCTGCACGAACATGTAACCGAGGGACGGCACACGATGATCGGTCCTGAACGGGATCGCGTCGAGATCGCGGCCGAGCGGGATACGCTCCCCGGCCACGACTCCGCGCACTTCGGCCGGCATGGCGTCCCTCTGCAGACGGCGCCAGACATCGAGGAGCAGCTCGACCTCGTCACGGATCTCCTCCGGCACGAAGTAGACGGGAGGGGGCAAGCGCCAGAGCGCCCGCGAGCCAACATGGGCCGCGATGCCGCCGAGGTGATCGACATGCGCATGGGTCAAGAGCACACGCCGGCGCCGCGCGAGGGCGACATCACCACGTCCCACGTCGACAGCCACGTCGAAGGCTGGGATGTCGACCCGGCTCTCGATTCCGGCCACAGACACCACGTCGAGCTGGAGACCCGCGAGATCGATGCGCTGGAGCTCCACGGTCGTCAGTACGGGACGCGCCCCACACCGCACCCGCGGAATTCGATCGTCCAGGAGGCGCGCAGGTACGTCTCCGACGTCACTGGAAGGCGCTGTTGTAGCGCTCCATCTCCTCGACACGATGACCGATGTAGGCCTCGAGCTGCTTCAGGTCCTTCTCGAGGCGCTTTTTGCTCCCGTCCGCCTCGAACGGTTCGAGCGCGACGCCCACTCGCAGCCCTTGCGGCGTCACCGAGCTGTGGCGCACGAGCCCATAAAAAGTCACGACAGCGTCGCTCTTCGGCACAGGCACCTTGACCACGAGGGATGTGTCGGCCCGGAGCAACGCGGCGACGTCCCCAGGCATGATGAAGCTGACGCCTTCACGCGAGAGGTTGTGCACGTCGAGTTCGAGGGCTTGGTCCCCGAACGCGACGTTCGCGACCACCCGACGATCGAGCGCGGGCTGCGCGCGCACCCAACGGCGACGATTGAAGTACTTGTAGAACGAATCGTCGAGCTGTCGGAACAGATCACCTTGATCGACGAACTGGAAGCCGAACCGATCGGGTGCGTTGGGCCGCGGACCGCTGCGGATCGAGGCGAGCGCTTTGATGCTGCCGCGCGAGAGCGATGTGAACCGCAATTCGTACACCGACTCGAGCTCGAGGATCGACACGACGCTCGGCTCGAACTTGATCGCGACGCCCCCGGCGGAGACGTCCATCAACTCGCCGGGCACGGTCTCCCCAGTCGGCAGGATCAGCCGGACCCCGAGCGTGGCCTTCCCGCCTTGCGCACGGCGGTAGTGCTCGCGCTGATCGGACGGGCGGGCCTTCTTGAAGAATCGTGAGAACATCGTGTCGCAGCCCCGAGGTCAGAGCCTGCGCATGATAGTCCCGGCCTCGGGTTCTGTTCCAATCGAACCCCTATCCACGTACGCGTTCACGGGGGGTAGGAGGCCTGGAAGCGCCATTTCGGGCCGATGACACCATGCAGTGGCGCCCCCCGAGATCGACCCGTCGTGCCCTGGATGCCGCTGGCTGATGGAACAGCTGG